>Ga0116157_10000762_pt1 | contig 32583 bp, 27 predicted proteins | sample AD_UKC048_MetaG_FD_89882 | JGI IMG/M metagenome (GOLD analysis project Ga0116157, IMG submission 89882) | Active sludge microbial communities of municipal wastewater-treating anaerobic digesters from USA - AD_UKC048_MetaG | ecosystem: Engineered > Bioreactor > Anaerobic > Digestate | place: USA... | reverse complement strand
AACCCACAGGCTTCTTCCATCTTTTTCCGGAACTCCGGCAGATCCATAAGACCATCTGCCGACAGGGCATAATCGTAGGCCGTTTTTCCTTTTTTGTCTTTCAGTAAGGGGTCCGCGCCTTTTTGTATCAGCCATTTTACCAGGCGGAGTTTGGCGCTGTTTGCAGCCAGCATCAGTGGGGTTGCCCCGTCATTTGTACGGGCATTGATATCCGCCCCGGCTTTTACCAATGCATCACACAGGGTTTCACAGGCATAATAAGCGGCCGCCACATGAAGGGCGGTACGTCCGGCCGGGGTACGCAGGGTATCGGGGTTGGCCCCGTTATTCAACAGAAAGAAAGCGATCGGGTCATTCTCCGAATAGCGGCAATAGCGGATCAGCAAGGAGCCTTCTCCTTTAGTCACTATTTGATTCGGGTTTTCTCCCTTACGGATCAGCTGTAAGGCAGTTACCGTATCATTGGCAGAAAGGGCATTTTCCAATGGAGTTTGTGCCTGTACACTAAAGATTAAAGTAAGTAATGCGCAAAAAAGAAAGCCTGTCCGGCGGATTATCTGAATGGACCTTTTCATATTGCCTTTTTTTAAAAATAACTTAATTTGTTTACGGAAACAATACCCACAAACCACAACGCTGCTGCTGCCATGATTATAAAAACAAGTTTTTGCTGTCTGTTACTATTGACCAGTATTGCCTTGCAGGCACAAACCAAGGCCGGCATCCTGAACGGGCCGGTCAGCACCATCATTAAAAAAGAGGTTCCCTTACTGAAACCCCTGGGCAAAAGCCGCAAGTATATCAGTCAGGCCATTTACCTGCAAAAAGATGACTGGCTGGTGGTGATGGCCCAATCATCGGATAACCCGGTCAGTATTGATGTGTATGACCGGCAGATCGGAAAGTATATTTCTACCATTGAAGACACGACAAAACATGCCCTCTGGAGTAAAACCTGGCGCAGTTTGCTGTTGTTCCGGATACCCCGTACTGACACGTTTGATGTGCTATGCAATGCCCTGAGAAAAGAACCCCTGATTCCTGATGATGAATATTCTTCTTCTGAAGCCGACACTGTGTTTGTCGATTTTTCGGTAGCCCGTCTCAAAACCAGCTGGCAGCCGACGGACACCAATTGGGGAATGTTGCAACGGCTGAATTACCTGGCCAGTAACTGGACCGCGGGTTTCAGAACGGTTGCCAAAAGCTATGACAAAGAAAAAGCCGCCAAAGAGGGAAAGATCACCGAATATTTTCCGGATGCACAGATCGCGGTTGACGACCGGCTCCACAGCAGTATTTTTCCCCTGGGCAGGGGTCAGAAGCTGGTCTATTATATGTACAGTGCCGACACCAGCTATGCGGCAGCGAAATCACTATACGATGAACTCGGAAAAAAACTAAAACCATTAACCGATTATTCCAAAATATCGGACATGTCTGGTTTTCGTCGCGTCAATGAACTCTCCACCACTTATTTTGGTATTAAAATACCGGAGAGCCAGGTACCCCCCGAATATTTTTATCTTGAAAAGGCCGGAAAAAACCAGGTATACCTTCCTGTGAGTCTGTTCCTCTATGGCAACAAACAAAAAGCAAAAGTACTGGTGGTCATGGGGGAGGCGGATAGTGATATTTATGATATAGGGTTTTGATATTAAATCAAGGTGGTGGAACCCCGAAGGGGTGATATGATTATAGTGTAAGAAAGGATATAACTAATAAATTTGAAACCCTGAAAGGGTGACATGATTATATCAAACTAATGCCCAAAGAATAACGAATCTTCTCCTAGCCCCGAAGGGGTAACACAATTATAGCCAGGAAATAAGAAAATGCCCACAAAGCCCCGTAAGGGGTGACACAATTATAACCTGCAAAACAAAACGGCCATCTTACCCCGAAACACTCGCCAAATACAGACGAGGCCCGGAGGCCTCGTTGAGCGGGCCCGTGCGCATTTCTCTCCGTCGCTGAAAGCGACAACATACACCCTCACAGCTGAAAGCTGTTCGGAAGAGCCGGACCCGATTCTAAATCAGCTGATTTCCGGTTAAAAAATTAAATTGGGGTCCAATTCACCTATATGAAAGAAATTATCCGATTAAAAATATCACTCGATCATTCAGCACCGCTGATCTGGCGTGAAGTAATTGTAAGATCAGATATCAGTTTTACGGAACTTCATCATACAATTCAGCTGATAATGAACTGGCAGAATTATCATCTTTTTGAGTTTAGCACTGAAGGTTACCGGATAGGAATGATCTTTGATGATGGAATTGATGATGGTTTAGATATAAATAATCTGCTGGATGCGGATACAACTTTGCTGCGGGATATTATCACAAGTGAGGGAGAAACGATTCAATATATGTACGACATGGGGGATAGTTGGAAGCATACTATTGAAGTACTGGCTTTTGCTGATGCTATACCCACCGACAGCTATCCGGTCTGCCTGTCCGGGGCCATGGCCTGTCCGCCAGATGACTCCGGGGGCATTCACCAGTATTATCTTTATCTGGAAATACTGAATGATAAAAAGCATCCTGAGTACGAAAGTTTGAAAACCTGGATGCCCAGGGGTTTTAAAGCAGATAAGTGTGATTTGGTTAAAATAAATAAACAATTACTGACTATTAAATCATATATCAGGCGTTGGCAAAAAAGGAACTTATAAAAAATATACCTGTATATAAAAACAAAACCCTCAAGGACCTGAAAGGGGAACGGTGGAAAGAAATTCCGTTTACCGAGGGCTACTACCAGATTTCCAATCTCGGCCGGGTTAAAGCGCTGGCCAGGGTGGTATATAGTGATGCGGCTCCGAATGGCCGTTGGCTGAAAGAAAGAATCTTATCGCAGGGCCTGTCGAAACAGCCTAACAAACATACCGATGATCTTGTATTTGAGCTGATGGTTGTTTTTTGTTTTGAAAGAACCCGGTTCCGGTATATGGTCAGGCGGCTGGTATATGAAGCCTTTGTACAACCCCAAACGCGGCTTAATATGACCGATAAGCTGGTTTATCCTATTGATGGTAACGGACTGAATTGCCGGGCGGAAAACCTGGGACTGGCTACCCGAAGTGAACTCCGGTCAAGGGAACTAAAAAGAAACCGATATATTCCGCCTTTTCACCTGATGCCAAAAGAATATTTTCTCAAGCAGGCAAAAAAGGCAGGCAGACTCAAAAGACGAAAAGTGACAAAGTATACACTATCGGGAAAGCGAGTAGCCACCTACCCGAGTATTACAAAGGCAGCCGAAAAAAATAATGTCAGTATTGGCAATGTTGGTTTATGTGCACAGAAAAAACTGAAGTCAGTAAATGAATTTGTCTACCGCTATGAAGAAGATTCCTATCAGGGGGATTGGTCTGGTGTTAAAAAACACATCGTACAATACACTCCGGAAGGAAAAAGAATTGCCGAATACAAAAGTATTACAGAAGCCGGCCATAAACTTAACATTCTCCCCGGCACGATAATCAGGGCCGCGAAGTTCCGTTCAAAGCAGGCTGGTGGATTTGTGTGGCGATATGCGGGAGATGCGTATTCAGGTGAATATGCAGGGTTGCTTAAAAAAATAAAAGTGATTCAGTGTAGCCCCGGCGGAAAAAAATTAAATCTGTTTGATTCCGTATCCGAAGCAGCAAAAAAGACCGGCTGTAGTTATGAGGGCATCCGGATGAATGTCCAGGGAAAATCAAAATCAAGTGGTGGGTTTATCTGGAAATGGGAAAAAGAGAAGTAGTCTTGGATGATTTAAGGACAAATTACTTTTCAATCATAAACGACCGTCAGTGGACCGTCGTCTGTCGACCGTCGACCGCCCCCAATACAAACGAGGCTACAAGCCTCGTTGAGCAAACACATGCGCATATTCCCGCGTCGCTGAAAGCGACAGTATACCACCTCACAGCTGAAAGCTGTTCGGGGCCATTGCCAAAACCGCAGCAACGCAGAGAGCGAAGAAAAATACAATGTCGTCCCGCTTTGTATCCCGTAGCCTGCCCCCTTCCTTTGATGACTTTTCAACCATAAACGACCGTCTGTGGTCTGTCGACTGTGGACTGTGGACTTCTCTACCTCACTTCCTCCATCATTTCCCTTAATGAAATAGCCGTCACCTCTTTGGTTACCAGATATCGTTCAGTTCCCGGGTAAACAATAAAACGGTGCGTGGCTTCAATATCTTCGCAACCCAGGTGAAATCCTTTGGAGAGTGCAGGAGCCAGGGAGCGTTTTATTTCGATCGCATATTTCTTCTTGCTGTTTTTCTCCAGTACGAGATCAATTTCCGCGCCGGCTGCGGTGCGGTAAAACCAGGCAGTGGTGCCGGCTGGTAAACAGGAGAGCAGGTTTTCAATTACAAAACCTTCCCAGCTGGCACCGATAACGGGGTGACCCAACACATCATCCAGTGACAGGAGGTTGAGTAAGGCATGTGTAAGGCCACTGTCCCGGATATAAATCTTCGGTGCTTTCACCAGGCGTTTACCGACATTGCCTGACCAGGGCCGGAGTGATCGTATAAGTAAAAGGTCTTCCAGTAATTCCACATAACGTTTGGCCGTAGGTGCGGCCACATCAAGATTTGAAGCGAGCTTGGCAATATTAAGCAAGCCTCCCTGGCTATGGGCCAGCATAGTCCACAGTCTTCTCAGCATATTGGCCGGGATTCTTGGACCCAGTTGAGGTATATCTCTTTCCAGGTAGGTACTGATGAAATGCTGACGCCAACGCAGACTGGCTTCATTTGTTTTCGCCAGGAAACTATCCGGAAATCCGCCGCGAAGCCAGAGTGTATCGGGTCCGTTTTTGGGTTGTTGAGGTATTTCTTCAACCGTAAACCCGGTAAGTTCTTTGTACGCTATCCGGCCAGCCAGGCTTTCTGCTGATTGTTTCAGCAATTCAAGTGAAGCTGACCCCAGCAGCAGAAATTGCCCTGTTTTCTGTCCCTGCCTTCGACGACGGTCAATCACTCCCCGTAAAATTTTAAACAACTCCGGCACCCGCTGTACTTCATCGAGTATAATGAGTTTGTCCTTATTTGTTTCAAAATAGTCCTCCGCTTCATTTAACCGGGACAGCGCTGCGGGACTCTCCAGATCGAGATAAACAGGAGCCGGATGAATCGAGGCTGCGATCTCCTCTGCCAGTGTTGTTTTACCCACCTGACGCGGACCCAATAACCCGACTGCCGGAAATTCTTCCAGCAAACGGGCAATTTCTTCCTGTGTTGTTCGCTTAATCATCCTTGTAAATATAACATTAAATGTTCGATTTGCAAGGATAAATAGGCGTCAGGAGATCCCATAAACCCATACCTAAGATGACTTTTCCTCTATACACGACTGTCTGTGGAATTCCACCCACCTCACCCCGACCCCTCTCTTCCAGCTTGCCTGCCGTCCGATGCTTCGGACCGTAACCAACCACCTACCCCAAAGGCTACGGAGGTTAAAAAGTAAAGGTGGGAGGGGTAATACAATTATAGCCCGGAAATAAGAAAATGCCCAAAGAGCCCCGAAGGGGTAATACAATTATAGCCCGTCAGGAATGAAGATGCCCACAAAGCCCAGAATGGGTGACACAATTATAACCTGCAAAACAAAACGGCCATCTTACCCCGTAACTCTCGCCAAATACAGACGAGGCCCGGAGGCCTCGTTGAGCGGGCCCGTGCGCATTTCGTTGTGTCGCTGAAAGCGACAGTATACAACCTCACAGCTGAAAGCTGTTCGGGGCCATTGCCAAAACCGCAGAGACACAAAGAGCCCAGAGAAATACAGTCTCGTCCCGCATTGTATCCCGTAGCCTGCCCCCTTCCTATGATGACTTTTCAACCATAAACGACCGTCTGTCGACCTTCGACTGTGGACTGTGGACTGTAATACCACCTCACAGCTGAAAGCTGTTCAGGGCCATTGCCAAAACCGCAGAGACGCAGAGAGCGCAGAGAAATACAGTGTCGTCCCGCATTGTATCTCGTAGCCTGCCCCCTTCCTTTGATGACTTTTCAACCATAAACGACCATCTGTGGACTGTCGACTGTCGACCGAGGACTTTACCTTTCCCCAAAACCCCCTATCTTTCTGACCTCATTTACCGCAAGATAACCGCAAAAATGAAAGCCTTTCCTTATCCCGTCGTTCTGCTCCTGGCACTATTACCCTTTTTCACCAGCGCCACAGTAACCGATACCACCCGGCTTCGGCTCTCGGTGAGCAATGAAAACAAAAGCCCCGTGACCCTGCAGGCCGGCGACTGGCTGTACCAGGTGGAACCCGGTAAAACAGTCAGCATCGACGAGCGGATAGAGGGGGTGAGTATACCCTACACGATTACCGTATCCGTCCGCGGCAAGCTTCTGGACGGCCATCCGGAGAGCACCGAGCTGCGGATCTTTGATGGAGGAACTTATACCGGCCGGAAAGCAAGGATCAGTAAAGAAGGAACCGTGCATCTGCAGACCATAGCCGCCGAAATGGACTGGCTGTATTATACCCGTGACGTCACGCCCGAAACTGTCTATCCACTGGCCGCCGCCCTGATCGACAAGGACCCCGGTTCAACTGCTGTTTCGGATATACTGGCCAGTTATATCTGTCGTGCGAAGTTCAGTCCTGACAGTATCGAAGCCCTCTACACCCGCTTAAACGCGGCCCAGCAGTCCAGCCCCCGTGGAAAGATCGTAGCCGGTTATATCGAAGCCCGCCGTGCCATGATGCCAGGAAAGATCATGGCAGATTTTCAATTGCCCGACAGCAGTGGTAAAATGATCTCCCTCTACAGCATCAAAAGCCGCTATATCCTGATCGATTTCTGGTTTTCTACCTGTAAGCCCTGTATTGATGGCTTCCCCGAACTGATCGACCTCCACAACAAAACCAGTCGCGAAGACCTCACGATCATCGGCATCTCTGTTGACGGTCCTTCCATGCTGCCCAGCTGGAAAGCCGCGATTCGAAAATACCAGCTGCCCTGGATCAATCTGTCTGATCCGGAATACAGCATTCCGTATTATAGGTATGGGATTGAGCAGTATCCGACGCAGGTGTTGGTGGATGGGGAAAGGAGGGTGGTGGGGGTGAATCGGCTCACTTATGAGTTATTGAAATTTCTATTACCCTTAGTAAATTAAAAAAGGCTGCTAACAAAAATGTTAACAGCCTCAAAATCAACAGATTTGAATTAGTATTAACGTGATCTGTAAAATCACTAAAACTAATTTCAGAATCAGCTGAAACGTTTCAAATTTGGAAATGCCAGAACTGTCTCTAACTTTGTTCATATCGATTTCTCAGGGAGGGTTTTTATGGAAGTTCCCCAACGGCCATTGCCCTCCCTAATTATTTGCAAGTATATAGTGTCTGAAAAAATACATGGGTATACATACGTATACTTTATTTGTTAATAAATTATTAACTGAATTCTCTAATTGGAATCCGAATACATGCTACCAGTATTGTTTTGCTATAGGGAAAACATAAAAATGAAAAATTGGTATGCGGATATCGAGAGGCAAAAGAAACTTGCATCTTCCATTATTGAAATCCAAATAGAAAAAATTATAACTATATCCCAAAGAGGAAAATCAATAAACTGTTTTTTTTCGCTACTGAAGGAAAAAATTATAAACTATGAAGATTATAGAATTATATTTTTTGGATTACGAATAAATCCGTCAGAGTGGGAATTAATCAGTTTTCTAAACTCTTGTAATATTAAGTTTTGCTTTTTTACAGAAGATTATAATTGGATAGATTTTGAAAATTCCTCAGCCTTGAACCTTTTCAATATATTGAGCGAAAAAAAAGAGTATAACAAAAGTGTTATAGCAAAGTCCATTCTTAAGAAACGTATTTCAGGTTATACACATGGGTCGAATGGATATAAATTAGCTAAATTAAATAAGGAAAAAAGCATATCATTTATGCTTAAAATAAAGCCTATTATTCAAAATATAAAAGAAAGTGGTTGCACAACAATTAAGGAAATAAGCGAACAACTCAATAAACAAAAAATTCCAACATACACTAGTAAGGGGAAATGGCATCCGACTACTGTTCAAAACATACTAAAGAAAATAGAAGATAATAATGTTTAGTGCTTTTTTTCTACTCTCCTTTTCCTCACCCCCATTTCATGCTTCACAAACCTGTTAGCCATCTCCCTACCAAATACCGGATCATTAACTATTTTGGTCTTAGCCCATACGCCTAATTTTAAAATCACCGTCATCTCTTCCGGGGTAAAATGCCTTCGGTAATTGTTACAAGTACCGCAACTGGGCAAAAAGTTATTTTCATTACTTGAGCCACCCATAACATGTGATTTCACATGATCGGCTTGAAATTTATTTATATCCAGTTCTATTCCGCAAATATGACAATGACCATCAGTCTTTGAAAAAACAATTTCCCTGGATTTCTTACTTAATGATGACCGCTTAAGTCCTTTAAGTTTAGAAGCTTTTCGGTCTTCTTTCAAATTGTTAATCAACTTTATCAGACCAACGCCAGCTTTTAAGCTTTTGAGTTTTGTAATTTTAAATCCTTTCTTCATAGAATTTTTAAGTCTAAAAGGTTACTCATTACTCCCCAAAAAATACACCGCCTGCAACGGCAGCATATACTTCTGCTCATCACTCAACTTATCATAGTACTTGGTCCAGAGATCCAGCAGACGGTCAAAGTCGATCAACTCTACGTGCTTGCCTGAAAGACGAGCCTCTTGTTTCGCTGGTTGGCTAAAATCCCCGCTGGTAACAAAAATGCCCACGTCGCTCTCCCTTTTCATAGTACCGATCAGGCGCTGAACATCGTCTGAAGAGATACTGGAATCCGGGCGGTGCTTCACCTGGACAATAATCCGGGGAGGTTTTGTGCCAAGGGGGTCGTTGTAGGCAATAATATCGATTCCTCCGTCACGACCTTTTGGAGAAACATGAGATATAAAGTAACCCATAGCCGATAACAAAGCTGCTACCAGATCCTGAAATTCATATGGGTTCTTGATAAGGACGTAATTACGCAACCCTTCATAAGCTTTTTCCTCGTATTGCTCCAGGAGGGCTCTTTGCTTCTGTTCAAAAGTTTCTTCTCCGGGTCCACTTAAATCTTCTGTTTCTTTGGTTTCTTCGTCAGGCTTCTGGTTTTTCTTCCACTCATGATAGGAACGGGTGGCACTGGCCATGAGTTCCTCGGGACCTAGTTTCATGGCCTCTTCCCCTTCAGGAGTGAGAATCCATGTTCCTTTGCTTTTCTGCATATAGCCAGCCTTCTGACAATCAATAGAGAAAAAATGCAGGATCGACTCCCAACGTATATATCCTGTCTTTTCATATCGTTCTGTATCCCAATCGCTGAACTTTAGACGTTCTCTGATCTTCTCGATGACTTCGTATCCCTTTAAAGTGCCTCCAGCTTCCTTTAATACGCGGAAAGCTTCAAATATTACTTTTACTGCAAGCTTGCGGGACGGAGATAATTCTTTAGCCATATAATTTTTTTAACTTACTGATTTAGATATTACTATTCGGGTATCAACCGATACCTCTTTTTGATGTACTCATTATAATAAGAACCAAATGAGGTAGCTTTACGAAAACTATTCCAGATACTTATTGGTACTCCTTTATGAATGTACTCTCTGTCATCGGTTCCTATAAGCAAGAAACCGGTGAGGCCGTCACAACTCCGGTATTTGGCAGACCGGATCCAGGAACTCTTACTGGTATTGACCGATTCAGATACTTTAAATGAAGCTTTGGAAATCTTTGAAGCGGCTTCTTCATATGAGCTGAACTTGGTAGGAAGTTCTGTGCAGTTTTGAGCTGAACAAGAACAAAAAGCAACAAAAAGAATCAATAACAACGCAATATTCTTCATATTATAAAGATTAACTGTTAAACAATCTCCTATGAAACAGCCCATGCATATTCATCAAAAATAATTGGAGCCATCCCGTAAGCTGAAGCTGCTTTTCTTAGTATGTCCTGCATTTCAATATACTGAAGTTCATTAATAGATTTTATGGAAGAAGGAGGTTTTAAACCAGCGTTTTTCAGAACAGAAAAAGCTTTACTATCCAATGGCACGTGTAAGTATGAATAAAGCCTTTTAACGTACTTTGTATCACTAAAATAGGGGCTATAATACATTAAGTGTCCAATGTATAAGTTGAATATCTTAGTTGCATGACCCCATTTTAAACCATCCCATTCTTTCTTTTTAAACCTTCTGTTATTATTTTTTAAAAGACAATTATAGACAGTAGTGATTTTCTTTTTGTGCCATGCATCGTATTTTTTCTGAGAAGAAATTAAATAAAGACTTTTTACGTCAATTCGCATAAGACAATCAATTAAATCTGCCTTTGTTTTCTCTTCAAAAACGCGGATTACAGAACTTCCCAGTATTATTTTACAAATGCGCCTTTTAACCGCTTCTTTATAATTGCTTTCGTTATTCAAATATTGAAAAACATCGTCTAAAGAATAAATTTCCATTTCAGATCAATTTATGTTATTCCACAGGTATTGCATTAATTACCGACATGCTTACTGACTGCATTTGTTTGGGAGCAAAAATCTTCACTTTAAAAGACGCTGATCGGCCAGGTGATAGAATCTCATACTTTGTAAAATTCTCTTCACTTAAAACCGTACCAGAAGGTGCAAGAAATTGGGCCTTAACTACAATATCTTTGAAAATAGCTGCTGTTGCAGTGTTTGAAATATTCCCTTCCAATACAGTTTCACCTATCAGGTTTTTCCTGTACGTTCCCTTAACAGAAAGATATTCACCTGGATTATTACGTTCCTTACTGGCCAATTCTTCCTTTAACTCTTCTGGAGTCTTTTCTCTTTGTGGTGTGCTGTAATCTGAACTTCCATTAAATAAACTATCAGAATTATTATTTGCATTGTTTTGCTTCCATAAAGCAAACCCTGCTGCAACCAGAATAATAATCCCAATAATGTAAAGTAGTGGTGATCTGCTTTTCTTTACTGGTTCAGGTGGAAGTGAATATGCTTTTGGTGCAGGAGCTTTTAAAGGCGGGGGAGTTGACATAAAATGAGTTTTCAAATCATCCAGTTCTCCAGCTTTTACCCAATCCGGCGAACCCTCCTTCCAAACATTAGTGTTTTTATCAATCCCCTTTTGAATAAGTTCTTCTAGTGTAAAAGGTCCCTTCTGTTCAGATCCATCATGTAAAAAATAATTACTCATAGCATTTGTTTTGGTTAATGTTTAGTTCTTCTTCAAACTCTCAATTATCGCCCTGAAACTCTCCAACCCCGCCTCTAAATTCTCCACGATCTCCTGCGCCAGTTCGTCCGGATCGGGGAGGTTGTCGAGGTCGGCGAGGGACTTGTCTTTGATCCAGGTGATGTCTAATGAGGTCTTGTCGCGGGCAATAATTTCATCGTAGGTGAATTTGCGCCAGCGGCCTTCGGGACTGGTCTCGCTCCAGGTGGCTTTGCGTTTGTGGCGGTTTTCGGGTTTGTAGCATTTGATGAAATCCTGCAGGTCTTCCAGCTTCAGGGGATTCTTTTTGAGGGTATGGTGCACATTAGTGCGGTAGTCGTAGACCCAGACCTCCTTGGTCCAGGGATCCTTGCTGGCCGGTTTGCCATCAAAGAAGAGCACATTGGCCTTTACCCCGTTGGCATAGAAGATACCGGTGGGCAGACGTAAGATTGTATGCAGGTCGGTGGTCTCGAGCAATTTCTTACGGACCGTTTCCCCGGCGCCGCCTTCGAAGAGCACGTTATCTGGCAGGACCACGGCGGCTTCGCCGGTGGTTTTGAGCATGGATTTGATATGCTGGACGAAATTGAGCTGTTTGTTGCTGGTGGTGACCCAGAAATCCTGGCGGTTATAGGTCAGGTCTTCCTTTTCCTGTTCGCCTTCCTCGTTGGTGAAGGTCATGCTGCTCTTTTTGCCAAAGGGCGGATTGGCCAGGATATAATCATAGCGGGTTTCCGGGGCAGCTATGAGGGAGTCGTTAGGGGAGATCATCACATTCTCCGTATCAATATCCCCGATATTATGCAGGAAGAGGTTCATCAGGGCCAGGCGACGGGTGCCGGCCACGATCTCATTGCCGGAGAAAGTCTTGTATTTGAGGTATTTCTTCTGATCCTTATCCAGCTCCAGGTTCTCCGTCATCCAGTCGTAGGCGGCCAGGAAGAAGCCCCCGGTACCACAGGCCGGGTCGGCAATGGTTTTCAAGGGTTCGGGCTGTAGGCATTCCACCATGCATTTGATCAGTGCCCGTGGCGTGAAATACTGCCCGGCGCCGCTCTTGGTGTCCTCGGCGTTCTTTTCCAGCAGACCCTCATATATATCTCCCTTATCCTTGACTCCCATCAACACCCATTGCTCCGCATTGATCAGGGCAATCAGTTTGTACAGTTTTGCCGGATCGGTGATCTTGTTCTGGCTCTTGGTAAAAATCTGGCCCAGGATACCTTTCTCCTTACCCAGTTCCCTTAACAGATTATTGTAATGTACTTCCAGATCATCCCCGCTTTTATTGGTCAGGGTTGTCCAGTTATACTTGGCCGGTAAGGGCATTTTCCTGTTATGAGGTGGTTTGCTGTACTCATCGGCCATTTTTAAGAAAAGAAGATAGGTAAGTTGCTCGAGGTAATCACCATAGCCGACACCATCGTCGCGGAGGGTGTTGCAGAAGGCCCAGACTTTTGAGACGATGCTGGAAGTGCTTGTGGAATTACTGTTGCTCATTTATTATAATTCTGTAGTTGTCGAAATCACCGATATTTTTGAAAACTCAACGACATCAATTTGATTTCTAAGTTCGTTCATATCTATTTCAAGAATTTGTTCTACCTCATCACAAAACCACTCCCATCTATCATTCATACTTTGCCAGTTCCATTTTTTATCGTACCTATTTGATTCATAATCTTCCAAAATTTTTTGTGTTATTCTAAAAGCAGTCACCTTGGTATCAGTATCATCATATTTCCCCTTCCCTTTGTATACACTCATTTTTATTGAAAAAGGATTGTTACTTGCCTCGATATTTTTTTTACCACTTAAAAGAGTAAGGTTACAGCCTGCGTTAATAAATTCTGGCACATTTTCACTTCCTTTGAAATGATTCCATTCTGAAATATTTTCAAATGCTCTAGGCAGAATATGCTCTACATGTAACTCTCTATCTGCCACGTTTATCCGTGTGTTTATACTTTCATCAGTTTGGTTATACTCAATCAAACATAGTAGTGGTTTACACCAAGGTTGATAATAAATATCAAGATTTAATTGCTCTTTTGCCCTTTTGACTACATTGTCGTTAGATAGTTTATCTTCCAACTGCTTTTCAATAAAGCTCAATGGCTCTCTATCTTTAATCCATTTAATAAGATTAAAAGAAATTTGCTTTATCTTAGTCATGGTAAAGCCTGCTATCCAGTTTAAATAATAATACCTTCTAAGTAGTTTGGCAAGACCGATAAAATCAGAATAATCAGTATGCAAAGCGGACATTAAAATGGCTTTCCAATAAACACTCCATCTTAAATACCAAAAAGAGTAAATTAATTTATCTTCCTTGTCAACTAAAGATTTCTTATGAATATTGGCAAATTTTTTAAAATCAGCAATCACTTCATTTGAATCAAGAGGTTGAAATATTTTTTGTAATTCATCATAAAGGGCTTGCTTGGGGTTAGAGCCAAGTAGATAATACTCATAAATGACAAATAGATCATTCATTGAAACATGAGAATCTTTAATTGTATTTTCTGTTTCTCTCCAATCAGCTATAAATTGATCTGCTTTTATTTTTTGAGTAGTTTCATCAAACTGATATTTCTTATAAATTTTCTCTAATAAAAAGCTTTTAACTAAATCGGAATTTGTCAAATCAAGCCCTCTGTCATTTAAAACCTGGAACAACTTAATGGCAAAATTAACAGTACTACAGTCAATTCTGATAATTTTCACCTTATTAAAGATATAATTTAATAAATCTCCAGCAGTTTGTTCATCAATCGTATCAAGCCATTCACAAAAAATAGCTGATGTGTTAATAAATTTGTATTTGGGTTCTTCATCGTTGGCTACAAGATATTTAGCAGGCCTCTTGCATTGAGTGGTTTTTCCTTTAATAACAATGCTATCAAAATCACTTTGGTGACTTGAATGTGTAACTAAACGAAGCCGACTGGATCTACCATTTAATAGAATTGAATTGTTTAAAACAGTTGCATCTACTGCGAAGGGATTTGAATCTATACTCTCAATATTGATATTAGGATATTTATCTCTATAACAGCAAAATAAAATTAATAACGTTGTAAGTCGCTGTTGCCCATCAACTATATCAAGATAACTACTACTTTCTTGAGGCTTAGCTGTTATTACAGACCCCAAAAAATAATTAGGCTCATCTGTTTCAAATGCTTCCCAAAGATCTTCCCATAGTTTTTCAACTTGATCATTTCCCCATTTATAAGGACGCTGGTAAATTGGTATTTGATACAATGCATCTGTATTACCAAACAATTCTTTAATTGTTAGGCTATTAGGTTTGAAAACATCTGTCATATAATTATTCCTATTATTTGAATTAATTCTAATTTTATTGTCAGCAAGAAAAATTCATTCGTTCAAATTATAATTAACCTATTTCTTTGCCACTAATATAAAGTACCTTTCCCTTCGTCTGAATGAGGAGAAGATTCTCCTGCATTCTTTTCAAATAAATATTTCATAAGATTTTCTGAACGCCAATTCTTTCCCAATTTTGTATTTAAATAATTGATCGCAAACGTCGAAAAAGGGACCATTGTTTTTGTAAAATCTGATTCTGAAAATGGAAGTTTTTTTTGAAGTTTAGAATTTACATTATACGCTTCAATTAACTCTTTTAAATTACACCATCTTTTATTGAGTACATCTGAAATTTGTATCAATGTATCTATGTTAATTAGTATAAGAGGTTTAACCCGAGTCAAATCGAATCCCTCGTCATTTAAAATCGCAAGTTCTTCATTGAAAAATAAATTTAGAATTTTATTGAGTCCTACCGTATCATACATGTTATCATGAACAACAAGTAATGGGTAGATTAAAGTTTTATCCGGTTTAAATACTGGATCAAATGTGTTTTCTTTCGATAGAAGTTTTCGAATGTTTGTAATTATTTGGCCGATACCAACAGGCCTGCCATTATCAGAAAGCAGTTTTTTTCTGATTTCGTTGATTGTCGCTTCAAAATCGTACGATCCCTTAATTGAAGCGTTAATTAAAATATCCTTATTCTCAATTAAGAATACATCGTCACCTTCCCTCAAATAACAATCTGGCGGTCCAATTACCTTCAATTTTTTGAGTTCGTCGTCAAAAAATCTTGCATCATATTGTTCTATAGAATATTCAATAATTTGTTGAAAGCATACACCTTCGGTAAAATTTGAAGTATACCATGAGCGAAAGCTCTTTATAAATTTAGGTTGTTCACTATTTAATTGATTAAAAAGAAAATAAAGTCCTTTATAAATTTTATCTGAGATAAATAATGGGTGAATAACTCTAAATGTTGTATCATCCAATTTTAGTAGTGGCTTTTCACGAATCTTTATATAGTCAACATCTTCAAGCTTCACATAATCGTTCATTGCCAACCTTTCAAGAAATAAATAATTATCTTGATAGTTAGCATTTTTCTCAAGCACAAGGTCAACCGAAGATGGCTTGTCTCGATTTGACCACGCGGAGATTAATGGTAAGACTCGTTCTAAATATCCTTTCCAACTGGAAATTCGATAGTAGGAACAAAATCTTTTTAAAAGTTCTTGGCCTTCAGAATTAGAATCTAAAAAACCAAAAAACATCAAAGATTTAATTACTTGACAATATGTATAATCAGCAAAATAAAAATTGGTGATGTCGTTCACTGGAAAGGAATAATTGAAAAGCAAAGCTTCGGGATAGTTAGCCGGAAACATTGCCTTTATTTTAACCTTATCTTTTGTTTGATTATAATCTTCATTTTGATTACAAATTAAAAGTGCAAATAGAATATCTATTTCTGATTGTTCTTTTGACTTAGTGTTTAAGCTTCCTTTTTCTTGCAATTCCAAACCGTATTGCAATACTTTTAAGCAAGAAATAGTATGAACAATACTGACTCTTTTCTTGCTATCTTCTTCATATTTTTTGACACGCTCAGAGAACTGTTCAGCAAATGCAGAATTACCTTTACTAAACCAATTTTCAATTAAGTCGTTCAGTTCAATTTCTTTTTCACTATATAGATTTTTACCTATAAGATAAGTTGTGATTTTCTTTAGAACTTCGCCGCTTATGCCTTTTAGTAAATCTTCAAATAAAAGACCTTTGTACTCTGGATATAAAAATTGTAACTCTGCCAATTGGCCCATTTGAAACATAGCAGTATCGTTTTGCTTTTTAAATTAATCTTCCCTCAAACGCCTTTTTTAAAATACTTTGCCTTAATGCTTTGGCCTGTTGCAGGCTTTGGGTTATACTTTCTTCCATTTTATCGGCTACACTGAGGCGGTTTTCGATTTCTTGAACAATCAAACTTTGTTCATCAAATGGCGCAAGAGGAAACTGTAATTTTTTAATTATTCCAAGATTTAAATTAGGTTGAACTCCTCCTGATGATTTTTTTCTAACACCTATATAATTCTTTACAAGAAAATATTTAAGGTATTTCTTTACAATAACCTGCTGATTATCAAAGTGGATTGCAGCTATTGCTTGATTTGTACATGCCTCAATTAACAACTCAGAGCATTTTCCTCTAGTTTTCCCTTCACCATACATTGCGACAAGAAGAGTATACTTTGGGTAAACCGTAAGATTGGTTTCCTTTATCGCTTTTTCTGTAACATAGTCTGTAGCTTCTCTAACATATTCTTCATTCAGTGCTCCGCTTGTAACCCAGGCGATTTTCCCTCCATAATACTCATAATTAGATTTTAATGGTGTTGCCCCTGTTCCCACAGAAGCAACTTCTCCTATACTTGTGATTTTCCACCCCTCCGGCAACTCCCCCTCCTTCACATTTTTATTTGTCAACCTCCCCTCAAAAGCCCATTGCAACACCGCCTGCCGGTAGGTTTTCAGCTGTTGCTTTGCCAGTCGAAGGTTTTCAATGCCATTGTCTAATTCGGAGAAGAGTTCTTCGATTTTGGAGACTATTGTACTTTGAACATGTATAGGGGGAAGGGGTATGTCAATGTTTAATAAATCACGCTTGGCTAAACTCGGGATTGTCGTGCTCTTATCTAGCTTATGAAAATTAAATCCAAGGCAGAAATAATACAGTAGTTTTTTGTGATAACAATCTTTAGGGCTTAATCCAAATGCTGTATCGACATTCCAAAATTTTGTACTAACATAAAGAGGGGAGTTTATAGTCCCTTTACGCCCAACAACAGTTGTCCCTTCATTACACAAATATTCATTCGCATATCCAAATATTCCGCTACTTCCATAAATTGGATAGATACCATTCTCGTTAATGACTTTTGATTGGTTTTTGCCACTTATAATATCACACACCTCTTCCAGTTTTACCCATTTCCAGTCTTTTGGCAAATTTCTCATATACTTAATTTTCTATTCATTTGTCAGTTTTGTGGAAAACTTGTGAATTCAGTCAAATAACCATCAAATAAGCATTTCGTTGAATTTCAATCGTTTATGACTATTTTAGTAGAAATTTTGTTTGTCTAATCAAATGATTTACGCCCACGCAGGTATGTACTTCACATATTTCCTTGACTTGTTTTCTGGATCATCTTCTTTAATCATTCCCGCATCAACTGTATCCTTAATCATTCTGCTGACCATAGCTGCATTTTCATCAGCAATTTTAAATCGTTGTCTTAATGTTTGATTTGTCATTTTCTCATTCGTAACATACTTTAAACAAGTATGCTGATAACACGCCCTTATTCGATCACTTTTATCCATGTCGCCAAATTTCTTATACGCGTACAGTATTACTTTTGTGTGCTTTTCCTGAATTTGAACATCAAGAGCTGGAAGCTGATACATCTCAATATTGAAAATTACTTTATCAATACCACTTCCTAATTCTTCACAAATACCAAACCTTCTCATTGCTCCGGCCAGATCTTCATTGCGACATTGATACTCATCAATAAATCTATTGGGTGTAATTAATGGTACCCCTGGATTTGAAATCTCTATTCGATCTTCATAAATTTCAATTACAGGGCCAGTTCCTCTTTCGTTAAAATCCTGGTGAATTAACATATTAGCTACCAATTCCCGTATTGCAATTTGAGGATACATAGTTACTGAACTACGAAGTGCTTGACCAATTACCTCATTCCCAGGCAATAAACTTGTGATATATATTATTAAACGCTCAAATCCGGCAGCATATCCAAGTTTACCTGTTTGATCTTTCAACAGCTTTAGCTTGTTTTTACCCTCATATTGAATAACACGCGGTGCTTTACGCTTCAAAGAATCAAAAAAATTCATATCTTTTGCAAACAACATTGCACCAAGATTTGTAATAGCATATCCGTTTGTATGTTGCTTAATAAACTTCTCTTTCTCCAGCCTTTCGATAACCCCTGTTCGGGTAGATGGATATGGTATTTTTAACAAATCAAAGTAACTTTGAGTATCCAAAAGAGCAACTACTTCCTCTGCAGTTTCTGCCAAATAAGAAATTGCTTTTTCAAAATATTGCTTCGGTCCCTTTGCCCAAATTTTTTTTTCTTTTTCTGGAAAATCTTTCAAGGACCTTGTTATACTACCTACACGTACATAGTCAATATTTGAAAAACATGTAGGCTGGCTATGTGCAGCTTGAATTTGGAAAACTGCCAACATTTTTCCATCAATTTCTATTTCATAAATAGCCAAATCCATCCTAGGAGAAAGTCTTTGTAATAACCAATGTTCTAGCTCCTCATTTCCCACTTTATGCATTTTGGGTCTAAAAGTTGTTCCTGATGGCTTTAGCGTTTCATCTTCAATTCCAAAAACTAGGTATCCAAAGGCTTCATTATGTAAACTAGCACCATTACTCAACGCTGAGAGATTTTTACCAATCTCTTCCTCGGTTTTAAGATTCATTTTAAATTCTGCCCACTCACATTCTTTAGGCAGTTTCAGTAACCGGTCAATAATTTTATGGATATCTTTTTCTGTCACTAATATTAATTTTTTAATGCTTGTTTAATGTAGTAAAAAATTCTGGGGCTGACCCTGTTACTAAAAGAACTTGTTCAAAACCTGAAGATTTGTAAGCATTTTGTCCGCTTAAGCGGCCAACACTTCATTCAACTCATTAATTATCTCCTCCGTCCTCTCTCCAAACAACTGCCACATTCTACCCAGCCCCCCGTTCTTATTAAAAGGATCCAGTTCAAAATCATCTTTCTCCAGGTGGAAGCTGGCTGCCACATAATCCTTGATCATCCGGAGCCATACCATCTGCTCTTCGGTAAACTTGGTGGTGGTACCGGCCTGCTTTTTAAAGACCCAGGCCTGGAAATTCTTGTCGACGGTTTTATCGTAGGGTTGGAGATTGGCGTCAATACCGCATACCTTACGTATCAGACTTACCATGGCGATGAGTTCATTCTTAGCCCCCTTCGACGCGCTCAGGGTGACATCCAGTTGCTGATAAGCGCGCCATACATTAGAGGGTGCTAAAAGCGGTTGTTCCAGCTTCAGCTTTTCATACAACTCTTTGATCATGGCATAGGTCAGCTCCCGGCGGCGGTAGGGCTGGTCGTAGAAGATCTGCAGCGCGGTGATCTCGTCCTTATGGGCTTCGATCCAGGCGGTGAAATTGCTGATCGTGAGTTCGGCAGCGGCCTGCTGGTCTTTTACCCAGCCGATATTGGTGAGCTCGTCGATGTTGACGGTGTCGATGAGCTGATCGTACTTTTTACGGACATCTACAATATATTCTCTGAGGTCGGGGGAGTTGAATACGGAGATAGCTTCTTCGATAAGCTGCGAGTGACGAGCTGCGAGTTGCGAGTCAAAGGCAACCGGAGATATATCAGGATTTTGACTTCTTAAGTTTGACTTTATACTTTCTATGGTATCAGGATCGTGGGCATTCAGCAATTGCTTCACCACATGGTTTATCGTGTGGCCGCCGGCTTTTTCGGCGAAGGCCATTTTCTCTTTCTCATTGATCTGTTTGTCCAGGCGGATGAGGCGGTTGGCAAGGGTGGTGAGGATGTCTTCATCGGTATTGCCGAGGGCTACATTCTGTAGCAGGTCCTTAAGGCTCATGCCGGGTTTTTTCTCCAGCGGACGGCTGTCGGTTTTCTGGCTGCTCTCCACCCCAATGGCATCAATGATCACAAAATGATCCTTGGTGAACTTCGCCGAGGGCGTACCCGTGGCCCTTAACTGTTCCAGCGAACAAGTGCGGGTGCCGCGGCCCTTCATCTGCTCATAATAACTCCGGCTCTTCACATCCCGCATAAAGACCAACACTTCCAGCGGCCGGATATCGGTGCCGGTGGCGATCATGTCCACTGTCACGGCAATGCGGGGATAATAGTCGTTGCGGAACTGGCTGAGCACACTCTTGGGGTCTTCCTCGCTCCGGTAAGTGATCTTCTTGCAGAATTTATTCTCCTCGCCAAACTCCTCCCGCACGTTATCAATAATGTCTTCGGCATGGGAATCAGTCTTGGCAAAAATGAGAGTCTTGGGTACCTCAAACTTCCCCTCCGGGTCCAGCCGGTCCGGGAATATCGAAGGCAGGTTATCTTTTATCGCCCGGATGATGGTGCGTATGGTGCTGGGGTTTACAATATCATTGTCCAGCTGTTTGCCGCTATATTCAATATCCTCATCCACACTCTCCCAGAATTTGCGGCGGGTGAGGCGTTCGCGCTTGTCCACTTTTTCACCCATCGAGATCTTGCTTCCCTGCTTCGTGATCTTCGTCTCAATGGTAAACACATTATACGGCACCAGCACCCCATCAATCACCGCTTTTTCATAGCCATAATCACTCACCAGGTTCTGGTTGAAATAACCAAAAGTCCGGTTATCGGGCGTGGCCGTCAGTCCCACCTGGAACACATCAAAATAATCCAGCACCTGTTTCCAAAGGTTATAGATGCTGCGGTGGCACTCGTCGATCACCACAAAATCGAAGAACTCCAGCGGCACTTTTTCGGTATAGCTCACCGGGGGCGCTTCCTTCTGCTGTCCCGAATACCATCGGGACTCATTGGGATTGGCTTCTTCGGCGCTTTCATCCAGATCCGTTCCCTTCAGGATCGAGTACATGCGCTGGATGGTGGAGATATAGACCTGGTTATCGGCCGGGATAAAACTGCTTTTCAGCCGGGTCACCCCATAGAGTTCCGTAAACTTTCGGTTATCATCATTGGGCACATAGGCCATGAACTCCTGTTCCGCCTGTTCGCCCAGGTTCTTCGTATCCACCAGGAACAGCACCCGTCTGGCTTTGGCAAACTTCAGCAGCCTGTATATAAACGTGATCGCCGTAAAAGTCTTCCCCGAACCCGTAGCCATTTGTATCAGGGCCTTGGGGCGGGCATCTTTAAAGGATTGTTCGAGATTATTGATGGCCGTGATCTGGCAATCCCGCAGTCCGCTAACCGGCAGCGCGGGTATATCCAGCAATCTTTTCCGCAGGCTTTTCTCCTGGGCCAGCCATTCGGCAAAGGTCTCGGGTCGGTGAAAACTGAATACCGGCCGGCTCCGTGGTTTCGGGTCCCGGAAATCGGTAAAGCGGGTCAGTTCGCCCGTGCTTTCGTATACAAAGGGAAGTTTTTCGTTGTTGAGGTATTTGAGTTTGGCGGAGGCGTAACCTTCGGATTGGTCTTCGTGGGCGGTGAGCCGGACACCTTCTTCTGCCCGCTTAGCCTCAATAATACCTACAGCTCTTTTATTAACGAAGAGGGCATAATCCGCAGGCCCTATATCGGTCTGGTACTCCCGGACAGCAATACCTGTTCCGGCGGACAAGTTCAGTTTGTTTTTGTCCTGGATAAGCCATCCGGCCTGGATAAGGGCGGCATCGATCTGGTCGCGTGCCTTTTGTTCGGGGTTTTGGTTCACGGTTGCCTGAAGGTCAATACACTAAGGTAAGAAAGGAATTTGAGATGGCATATACCATAAAAGGGTTATTGCAAGCATAAAAAGACTTTAAGATATTGTGCTCATTTTCCGTACCCGTAATGGAAAGAAAGGTCAATTGAGCAAATGCAATCCCTTTATTGGGTAAATTTAATCTGTACATAATAAGAAGTTCTAAAATGGAATTAAGTAAAGGGCTATTATCAGAATTACAAAAAAGGCTGAAAGTTGGAAACAGAAGAGGTGTACATCTGAATGCAATACCGCAACGCTCAAGATACAAATTTGACTTTTTCAGGCTCAGCCATATTGACAATGACTTACCGAAACGATTTCTGAATCAATTGTTGACTGATAAGAATTTTAAATTCAGAATCTCCTGGAAAGATAATGTACCAGATTTAAACACTCTATTTGACGAGGAAAAAGTCCAACTGACAAAAATAACCAGCGCATTAGATAACCTGATCAATCAGACAGAAACGATTGAGTCAGAAAAAGGTATCAATACATTCGGATTTGGATTCCCGATACTTGTACGTAGAGATAAACAAGACAGTAAATTAACAGTAGCTCCTGTCCTTATTTGGTCTTTAAAAATCCGGACAACCAAAGAATTTAATACCTGGGAAATAGTGCGTTCTGAAGAAGACCCGGTTTACTTAAATGAAGTCCTTCTAAACCATTTACGAAATGATATAGATGTTGAAATTGATCAATTATCGACTGATATTTTAGAAGATGGGTTGATTGATAAAGCAGAGCTAATCAACATTTGTGCAGATTTATTATCCGAAATCAATCCTTCAGTTTCTCCGGGTTTAATAGATGACCTGAATAAAGGGTTTAATGATATACACTTTATAAAAGATAAGCCATACTATGAAAAACTCCCCCTTAATTCCACAAATACATTTATAGAGTTTTCTGGTTTGTTTTCACTGTTTGAAGTCCAAAAACAAAATATTATAAAGGACTATGAAAATTTACTAGCCCTCGAAGGGTATTCAATTCCATTGGGAGAATACCCAAATGAAGGTTTTCAGACGATCACATCCGTTGAAACCGACCCTACACAACAGGGAGTACTTAGTTCAATAAAATCAAAGCGAAACATTCTGATCCAGGGCCCTCCTGGAACCGGAAAAAGTCAGACACTGACTGCCATTCTTATAAATGCCTTGGAGAATAATAAAAAAACCATTGTCGTATGTGAAAAAAGAACTGCGCTTGAGGTATTACACAAATCGCTTATTAAAAAGGGTCTTGGTCACTTTTGCACTTTAATTAAAGAAATTAACTCTGATCGCAGGGCTGTAGTTGATTCAGTGCGAGAAAGAACAGATAACTCAAATTACAGAAGTATAAATTATGTTTCTAGAAAAGAAAATCTTGAGGCGGTATTAAGTCCAATTCAAAAAATAATTAATTCACTCAACCTAAAGCATAAAAAACTTGCTACAGATATTCTTGGTTCTAAAAACTGGACACAGGTTGTAGGAATGTTACTAAAGGAAAACAAGGGACTTGAGATTAAAGATGAAGTAACAGAAGATATATTTAGTTGTGATTTTACGGAATATGTTTCGTTTTCCGGACTAATTGAAAAAGCAGAATCGCTTTATTATAAATGGGAGCCACATCAGGGCTTGTCATTTCTTCATCCGGAGAAATTTTCACATCCAAATCTTTTTGAACTTGAAAAATCATTAGAAACCGACTGTTCGCATTATTTGAATGAAATAGAGACATTGAAAAAACTGGAGTCCTTAACTGAACAGCAGTATTTTGATTTACGAAATAATGAATTTACTACAGAAAAGAATGAAATACTAACTGGCATTAATCAAGTGAAAACAATACTTGGTGAATACGAAAGCGTATACACAGACCAGGAGAAAAAGTACACAAGCTGGAAATTGTCAAAGTACACCAGGGAATATGAAATAATAAAGCAACACCAGTCACTTATAGAATCTGTTTTAACAAAGAATGTTGCTCTTCAACATTATAAAGACGATAATAAAGTCAATAGTACGTTCTTTAAAATCCTTGCTGTCTTTTTACCCAAATACAAGAAGGCCATTCAGGTAAATAAAGAACTACATACCCTGATTTCAGATTTTCAATATGCAACCTTTGGCTTTTCAGAAATTAAATCAGCTTCATTTGAAGGCCTGCTGAACAATAAAATATTGGAAAAAGAGCAATATATCAACCAGATAGAACAGCAACACACATCCAGGGAAGTTGTTTATAAAACAGTATTCCACGATCTTGGGTTGAATAAACTTAAAACAGATATAACTGACAACTTTCTTACCGGAATTAAGCAGTTTATTACATTACTGGATCATAAGGTCTATGAAAAGGAATTACTTGCTGAAATTAAAAATACATTTAGCTCTTATCGGTCACAAATAGCAGATGCATACAATTTGCTTACTGAATCATTAAAAAGGGCTAAAAATATTAAACGCTCCATTGAATTTACAGACAATATCATCCAAAACGAAGAATTAATCGCTGGGTTAAAAGAAAACCTTAACAGCCAACAAAAAACATTCCTCGAAAGTCTCAAGTCTGAATTTAATGAACAGAAAATTGAAAGTGAGAATACAAGACTGAGTGGACTTGCAACTTTCCCTGTATTAATCGATCGTGCTACTCAGCTTCACGCAAGGGTTAAAAATGATAATTGGAAAAAAGGGGGGTTGGTATTCAATAATCTTCATGATTTCCTTGATGAACTTATGCGTTTTATTAAGCAAAAGCAGGAATATCTATCCGGGGAAGAAGACTATTTTAAAATTGAATATAGCTGGTTTAATTACTTTAATGGTTTACCTCCCGCTTTAAAAGTGATTACCGGTAAATTATCAGGTAAAAAGAACTGGGTTAAGTGCTTTCGTTCAATTTACTTAAACAAATTACTATTAAAATATTCTGATAATAATTTACCGTCCGATGATCAGGATTACACCGATTTTGAAAGAAACTTTAATTCATTGGGAGATGAACAATTAAAATACATAAACCATCACTGGTTTGCGAAACAAACACAGGCATGCAATGAATTTCGCTTAAATAAAAATCTCTCAGTAGAAAATCTATACAATAAAAAAAGCAGCCCGAATTTTAAACGTCTGTCTCTCCGTCAGATCGTACAGTATGACAGTGATTTGTTTACCACTTTCTTTCCTGTAGTTTTAACCACACCTGATGTTGCCAGTACGCTTTTTAAGGGAATGAATCAATACTTTGATATTGTTTTGTTTGATGAAGCCAGTCAGCTCAGGTTGGAAGATAATTTACCCGCTTTGTTAAAAGGAAAACAAATCATTATCGCTGGTGATGAACACCAGATGCCACCATCAAATTATTTTTCTAAAATATTTGACGGTTCCGCAGAAGACGAAGAAGAATTGGAAGAAGAAGAGTTGAAGGTACGAGGGGTTGACATAAATGACATTTTGCTGGGGTGTGATTCGTTACTTGAATTTGGAACAGAGTTAGACTTCAATAAAAGATACCTGGATTTTCATTACAGATCCAGGCATCCTTATCTGATTGATTTCTCAAATTTTGCTTTCTATAATCAACGGTTGAAGCCCCTGCCAAATACCTTTGAGTACACCCCGATCTCTTACATTCCTGTTGACGGCACATTTTCAGAACACACAAACGAGGCAGAGGCTGAAATGGTGTTAGAAATTATTGAAAAAAACATTCAGCGGCTTCCCGACGGAAACTATCCAAGCGTAGGAGTTGCCACTTTTAATATAACTCAACGTGACCTTATTAAAACAAAGATAAGTGAGCGAAGAAAGTTGGCTAAATACACCGATTTTGATAAAAAAATTCAGGAGCTGGAAGCAAATGGGCTATTTATAAAAAACCTTGAAAATATTCAAGGGGACGAACGGGATATCATCATTTTATCTACAACATACGGACCCAATAAAGATGGAAAGTTTGCACATCGTTTTGGGCCTTTAAACTACTCTAAAGGATATAAACTCCTGAATGTTATCATAACAAGGGCCAAATATAAAATCTACCTTTGCAGCTCAATTCCGGAAGAAGTATTTTTAGATTATAAGAGTTATTTGGTTACCGAAAAGGCGAACAATAAAAGAGCCATCCTCTATTCATATCTTGCTTATGCTAAAGCCGTAAGCGAACAAAACAATGAAGACAGAATTGCTGTATTAACAGCACTCGCAGAAAATACAAGCGTATCCGTATCCTTTGATTCATTTCGTGGTATGGACCTAGAATCTCCGTTTGAGGAAGAGGTTTATCAATTCCTTGTTACCAAGTTTGGAACGGAAAAACTAATAGCACAACTACAATATGCCGGTTTCAGAATTGATATTGTATTTGATTCTGGCATTGCTGGTATACCCAAAATTGCAATCGAATGTGATGGCGCTAAGTATCACTCAAGCGAAGAAGCCTATTTATATGACTTACACCGACAAAGAATCCTTGAAGATCATGGATTTGTGTTCCACAGAATCTGGAGTACCAACTGGTGGCGAAATCAATCAAGAGAAGAAAACAAAATTTTGAAGTTTATTGAACAGATTGTTGAAAAAGGATCTGTAAGCAATGAATCAAGTACCGACTATTCATTAGCCTTCAAGAACAATATAGTTGTAAAAAAGCCAGAACGGCATGTAGTAAAGAATAAAGTCGAGGATACAGAAACAATTTTAACTGTAGAAGAGCCGCTGGAACAAATAGCTGAAAAGGGTCTTATCAATAAGCAGAGCAGGGTAAAATTTCGCTATTTGAACACACAGCAAGAGATGACTATCGTCCTCGTTATTGATGAGCGCTTAAAGAAGGAAAAATCAGGTACTATTCAAAACGTTTTCTATAAATCCCCTCTTGGAGTTGCAATACAAGGACATAAAGTCGGAGATGTTGTTAAAGTGGGTATGCAGGAGAATTATATTGAAATATTGAGTGTTGATAACTGAAAATCATTGAGAATCTTTTCTTATTTCCCCCCTACCTCACCACCCCCTCCTTCACTGCCCAAAACACCAGCCCGGCATGGGTCTTTACCCCGGCTTTTTCCATGATGGCGGTGCGGTAGCGCATGAGGCTGCGGGCGCTGATGTTGAGCTCAGTGGCGATATCGGCACTGTCGGTATCCTCGCACATGAGGCGGATAATGCGGAGCTCGGTGGGGTCGAAGCCCATGACTTCCAGACTGGCGGGATCGAAAAAGCCACCACTGATGAGGGCGGTGACTTTGCGGGAAGCAGTTTCGCTGTAATACCGCTGTCCACGGTGGGCGGCTTTAATGGCCTCCACCACTACCTCTTTCGCCGAATCCTTCACCAGGTAGCCTATCGCCCCTGCCCGGAGCATCTCGAGGATGGCAAAACTGTCGTGGTGCATGGTGAGTGCGATTACGGCCACTTCGGGAAACCGCTTTACGATCTGCCGCGTGGCTTCAAAACCATCCATCGGCCCCATCTGGATATCCGTTAGCACCACATCGGGTCGGTGCTGCTCCACCAGGCTGAGGAGCTGACGGCCATCGGCCGCCTGATCCACCAGCTCAATCTCGGGATAGCCTTCCAATATACCGGCCACCCCCTCGCGGAAAAAAGTATGGTCATCGGCCAGGATGACCCGGATGGGAACTATCATGTGTTGTATGCTCTTCGTTTATGGGTAATTGTATACTGTAACAGGTACCTGTACCCGGACTGGTCGTGATCTCCAGCTTTACCCCGATCATCCGGGCTCTCACCAGGATGTTTTGCAAACCCAACCCTCCCTTTTCCTGCGCAGCGGCCAGATCGAAGCCACGGCCATCATCCCTTGTTTCGATAAAGAGCTCCGGTCCCTCGATCCTGGCATCCAGACTGAACTCCCTCGCCCCGGCATGTTTGATCGTATTGTGCAGGATCTCCTGCAGCATGCGGAACAGGTGCAGCGAGCGGTATTCACTCAGTCCGGGACAGGTGAGCAGCGTGATATCCACCCGCAGATCCTGCCCCACCAGGCAGCTTTCGGCAAACTCATCGAGCGCATAAAACGGCCCCTTCTTTTCAATGGCCCGGGGCACCATCTGCACCGACAACTCCCGGATCCGGGTATAAATCTCCCGGATATGTGCATCGGCCTGCTGCAAAAATTCCTTCTCCCTGGCTCCTTCCGGATTTACCGTACTCAGTTTTAAGAGCGCGGCCGAAAGCAGGGGACCGATATCATCGTGCAGGTCGGCCGAGATCACCCGCCGCTCCTGCTCCAGGGCATCGAGCTTATTGCGGTTGTACCCGTCCTGCTGATGACGGTAGCGTTCAAACTGCCGCGCCAGCGACACCAGGAAATAACCGATCAGTCCGCCCACGATCAGTGTGGCGCCGGTCAGTATGAATAATATTTGTCCTTCGCTGGTATGCATAATACAGAACGGATATAAAGTAATTGTACAAGAATGCTGATGCCGGCATAGAAATAATAGGTCTTCGTCAACACGGCGGGAATGCTGTCTCTCAACGTACCGGCAAACAGTTCAATCAGGCCCAGCAGGGTGTATTGAAAAATCAGGCCGGCACAAAACAGGAACACCGGGTTGCGCCAGAACGGTACCCGGCTCTGCGGCAGGTTGCGGTTCATCATCTCAATAGCCAGCAATGTGATCGTGAAAGAACTGAACACCATGAAAACAGAACTACGGACCGCCAGCAGCTCCGGGAATACCACTTCTATGATAAACAACGCGATAATCAGGCATAAAAGGATAAAATTCAAATATAGCCTGCCCTCAAATACCTTCCAGATCCTCGCCTGCCTCAGGATCAGCAATGCGGCTGCCAGCGACTGCAGCAACTCGGACTTTATCCCGTGAATACCGGGTCCGGAGTATAAAAAGGAACCGCTCAGCCCGATGATAAAACTGATCCCGAAGAACATGAGCATTGGTTGCCAGTCCTTCGCTACTTTTTCCCGGACCCGCCATCCGAGCATGACGGTGATGAACTGTAATACCAGTAAACTAATTGATAGAATTTCGGTGAGTGTCATGGTTGTTGGTTTAAATTAAAAAAAAATTTACTTATTGAAGGTTTTCTTTGGCTACGTCTTCACTGATGCCGGTGTAGATACAGAACTCCCGGAGGGTAATGAACTGTCCCGGTTGTTTATCAAAGGCCCGGAGGATCGCCCGGTAAAGATTCCGGGACGCAGTGATTTTTCGTCCGGTAATGGTGGCAATGTCTTTGGCGTAGATCACCACCCGCTGGGTTTTACTGATTCGATTACTCATGGATGATAGTATTAGGTTGTACAGGACAAAGCTATTTTTCACTTTTTTCAAAAATTGGCAGGGATGTACCTTGTTGTTTTGGAAAAATTTGTTTATAGAAGTAGCGGGGGCTGGTAGGTACTGGCATTTCGAGCGCAGCGAGAAATCTTGTATTCCCTTTTCTCCCCCCCTTTTTGCACGTCATTCCGAACGAAGTGAGGGACCTTGTATTTTATGCAGGTGTTCGGTGTTAGCTGATAGGTGTTGGGAAACAGCCCCTCCTTAGATGTTTTATCTAAAGCACGTAACGCTACTGCTATTTCGAGCGAAGCGAGAAATCTTGTATTTCCCTTCCCCTCCCCACACAGCCCGTCATTCCGAACGAAGTGAGGGACCTTGTATTTGTTTCAGGTGTCGGTGCCTGCCTACCGGCAAAGGTGGGTTAGGTGTTAGTTGTTAGATGTTGGAAAACAGCCCCTCCTTAGATGGTTTATCTTAATAAATGTTCCGTTACATGTTTTAAGACATTTCTCACAAGCTGCCTATTCCTGCTGACAGGCTCGCAACTCATATCTCAAATCTCGCACCTCTTCTTTGAAAATCAACCCACGCTCCTGAGCGAAGTTTCCTGCTTCCTCGGAATACAAATACAAGGTCCCTCGCTCACGCTCGGAATGACGTGGTTTTGGGGGGTTAAAAAAGAAATACAAGATTTCTCGCCATTGCCCTCCGTAGTTCAACTTGGGGGTAAGGACCATCCGTTGTTATACGAAGGAGGGGCGCTCGAAATACCAGTGAGGCCCCAACAAAAAAAGGCCGCCCACTTTCATGAGCGGCCCACTACAGCTTACCGCTTTTTCCGCGTCAGGTATTTCCAGGCCAGCGTTACGAGAAAGCTGACAGAAGCACCTATTGCAGCGAGCACAGCTGATTGTACAATATCTCCCAGGTGCAGTCCGGGGATGATGCTCAGCAAGGTGCCGAAAGCGGTACTGATGCCCGTGCCGGTATAGGGGGAGGGCTGGTTCATTCCTGCGGTTCGCGTTTGACGGTCACCTGGCTCATGCCGCTCATAACGGTGCCGGCTACGGTAAGATATCCGGCGATCTTAATGAGTACGGCCGGCAGTGCTACGGGTGCAGCAATGAGGCTGGTACCAATAGCGGCTACGGAGAGACCGATGGTCCGCAGTTTGCGGAAGAACTTGGGTGTGGGCTTAGCTGCCCTTTTGAGTATGCTCATTTTTTGTTGATTGAATAGTTAAGAAAATGGTTTCCTTCCTGTCGAAATAAGGCGACAGGGTTTCCATGAGTTTGCGGAGGGCCACACGGGAAGAAGCGCCGGTGCCAGGTCCTTCCAGTCTGGTGACCGGTGCGATACATCCTTTGCTTTCTTTCAATGCGCGGTTGAAGGAATGAATAAGGATCGCATCGCGGCCCGGAACATTTTCCACCCAGCAATGCAGGCCAAAGCGGGTGGTCAGCCGCCTGCGAAGTTTGTAACGTCCTTCCGGGATACAGGAGATCCGCCGTTGGTTATTCCGCCAGGGCAGTTCGATCGTATCACAGATGCGTTGGCCACCGATAGACAGAGTGCCATTCACGCCTTGCTCATGGTATTGTCGGATCAATAAGAGTACCATAATGTTTGCTTTACTGTTTAATGCCAATAACTATCCCGGCCGCCTGAACACAATACAATGCCCTGCATACGTTCAGTACGCTTTACTGATTCATTCCTTTTAAAGGAGGCGGGTTGACTGGGTCCGTGGCGGACCGGGAGTAGTGTGGGAGGGTTGGCCTTACGGCACCATAACAGTTCCGAGGTAGGTGCTGTCAGCTACCAGTTTACCATCGGCGGAGCGGAAGGAGATCCAGGTATGCACTTCCTTACCGGAGAAGAAACGTACATCCAGGGTGGCCTCTACGTCTGCACGGGTGGCGCCATCCACGCTGAACATGAACTCTCCGATCTCGGGACTATAAGCCACCAGGATGGCTTTGTCAGAAGAGACCCCGTTGCCCAGTCCGGAGGTATCCGACCAACTGAAGTTGAGTTTACCCGCGGTGCCGGCAGCTACAGCAGGGTTGTCCGCTTTCTTGAGTGAACCCCTTGCCACCAGTACGGTGCCGTAGTTGATGGTCAGATTCGGATACACACCGCCGATAGACTGGGCCATCAGATCCTTCAGGGCATTGTTCCGGCTGGTGGTAGATCCGGTATCCTGATAGCTCACAGTCAGCAGCTGGCTGAGTGCGCGGGTAAAGCGGATACCCATGCTGAATTTTGCCCGGTGTTCTTCCTGGGCCTGTGATTGTTTTGCGTTCTTCTTACGATTCGGCAGGCTGCGCATATAGGAAACACCTTTCCAGTTGCCGCCTACTACGGTACCGACTTTACCATGAAAGTCGCCGAGTATACCTTTTGAGTGACGTGCCATAAAAAATTGTTTTAGAATTTGTTTTTAAATTTTGTTTGTGGCAGCCCCCGGGTTAACTAGTATTTGATCAACTGCCGGAACAAAAGTATATCGCTCAAAAGGCGATTTCCAAATGCCGTTGTCGTTTATGGCACATTATGTCACTCTTTGTTACATTATGTTACTTTCTGTTAGTTTCTGTCACTTTATAGCAGAATATGTCACTTTTTGTCACTTTCTGCTGCATGCAATAACACATTATTTCACTTTTTCATTGGGGAATTGTAGAAAATTCTCTTGGCTTTCTGTACAGTTTCTGTAGCGTTTCTCTACGGTTTCTCTTCACTGGCTCTACGCTTTCTGTACACTTTTTCTACGCCGGCTATACACCTGCGCTTATTCTTGTCCGGGATTTGTCCGAGGCATCTCTTAGCAGAGTAAGAGATGTGTCGGAGGAGAGTCAGATGAAAGTAAGGGGAGGAGTAAAAGGAGTGGAGAAAAAGCGGGTTAAAAAGAGAAATCCAGTGAATACCAGTAAGCTTTACTTTTCCGTCAACAATTCCTTCAATCTGTAATTGACGTAATACATTGGCCTTCTTATTGTCTTAGTTTTAAAATATTAGCCTCCGTCAATTTATTCGATATTGATTTCATGTCGAATTCATTAATCATTTTCGACATGAAGTTTGTTTGGTGTCGATTCGGTGATAATCAAGAATGCTAAATGATGAAAAATTGTCTTTT
>Ga0116157_10000758_pt1 | contig 32710 bp, 27 predicted proteins | sample AD_UKC048_MetaG_FD_89882 | JGI IMG/M metagenome (GOLD analysis project Ga0116157, IMG submission 89882) | Active sludge microbial communities of municipal wastewater-treating anaerobic digesters from USA - AD_UKC048_MetaG | ecosystem: Engineered > Bioreactor > Anaerobic > Digestate | place: USA... | reverse complement strand
TAAAATACATATTTGAACTTGCTGATACAGTATATTCTATATCAATTAGCTTTGAACTACCTTCTGTATAAGTAGCTAAATTATAGTCAATTGCAGTTAAAAATACATTTGCTCCTACTCCACCAGATATTGCAGCAAAAGCATGTACAATACCAGAAATAGGGTTTCTATTTAATGACATGAATAATACTGCCCCTATTGGTAATAAAAGTACATAACTGAATTCAGAACCAATACCTGATATTATGCATAATAAAGTAAATAAATATACAATTAAAAACTTGGGCATTTTTCTACTTAATTTTGTAAATAAAGTTCTTAAAAAACCTGTTTTAAATGCTATTGCAATAGATATTGCAGAGATAATAAACATTGACAGTGGTGCAAACTCTACCATGCTATTTATCATATTTTGAAATATATAAACTATTCTATCGACACTAAATAGAGATATTACAATTCTAGAAGTGCTCTCTACTTCTCCAGTTACACGTGTTAAAGAATCATGTGCTGATTGTATATTTAATAATTTTAATACACCACTAATTATAACGGTTGTAACAGACAGAATAATAAAATATATTGCTGGATGAAGTCCTTTTCTCTTACCATTTTTCAAATTATTTTTCCTCCAATACCTTTTTAATTTTTTTATTAAATTCAATTCTTGGTATAATTACAGTTCTTCCACAATTAATACACTTGATTTTAATATCAACACCCACTCTAACAATTTCAAAATCACTATTCTTACATGGATGTTCTTTTTTTAACCTAACTATTGTTCCAACACTATAATTATTTTGCATAATTTACTCTACCTCAATATCAATTATTTCTAATATCCTATCCAAATCTTCTGGTGTAACAAAAGATATGTGTATTTTGTTATCTGATATAGTAACTTTTGTTCCTAGTTTCTCTCTCATTGCATTTTCTATATAAGCATACTCTTTTGTTTTAGAAGTTTTTTTAACTTTAATTGGTGTGTTTCTTTTAAACTCTTTTGCTTCAGCTTCTTTTTCTAGTTCTCTAACACTTAAATCATCATAAATAATTTTCCTAGCTAGTTCTTCTATTTGATTTATATCTTCTAACTTACTAAGTACTCTAGCATGACCCATGCTTATTTTATTATATAAAATCATATCTTGTACGTTAAGTGGTAATCTTAATAACCCTAGCATATTTGTGATATAGCTTCTACTTTTCCCAATTTTTCTACCTAGTTCTTCTTGAGTAATATTTAATGCTTCAATTATACCTTTATATGCACTTGCTTCTTCAATTGCAGTTAAATCTTCTCTTTGCAAATTCTCTAAAAGAGCTATCTGCATCATTTCATCATCAGAAAAATTTCTAATTATTGCAGGTATTGTTGTTAAACCTGCCATTTTAGATGCTTTTACTCTTCTTTCTCCTGCAATTATATCATAACCACGGATACTCTTTTTAACTATAATAGGTTGAAATACTCCATGTTCACGAATTGAAGATGCCAATTCTGATAATGCTTCTTCATCAAAAACTTTTCTTGGCTGATATGGATTACTTCTTAATTCATCTAGATTTAAATCAATAACCTCTTCTTTTGGTGTGTTTTCTACTATTTCTTTTTCTACCCTATCAAAATCTAAGTTTTCAGAATTAAATAATTCTTCTAATCCCATACCTAATGCTCTTCTTTTATTTTCCTGTTCTTTCATTTCTATCAATTACCTCCTTAGCTAAGTTAATATATGCTTCAGTACCTCTACTCATTGGATCATAATCTACTATTGGTTTACCATGAGATGGGGCTTCTGTAAGCCTAATTAATCTTGGAATTAATGTGTTATATACTTTTTCTTTAAAAAATCCTCTTATCTCTTCAACTACCTCTATTCCTAGATTGGTTCTAAAATCTAACATTGTTAGCAATACTCCTTCTATCTCTAACTCTGTATTTAAATTCTTTTGAGCTAACATTATTGATTTTAGTAGTTGCATTATACCTTCAAGTGCAAAAAACTCACATTGTACTGGTATTAATACTGAATCTGCTGCAGTAAATGCGTTTACAGTTAATAAGCCTAATGATGGTGGACAATCAATTAATATATAGTCATAATTATCTTTTATTTGGTCTACAGATTCCTTTAATTGAGTATTCTTCTTTATTTCTGGATTACTTCTACTCTTTTCTAATAGTTCTATATCTACTCCTGCCAAATTAATTGTTGCAGCTACTATTGATAAATTCTTAAATTTTGTATTTATTACTGTTTCTTTTGGATCACAATTATGTAATATTAAATCATATACACTTTTCATTACATCTGCTTTATTTATTCCTAACCCTGTTGAAGCATTACCCTGTGGATCTAAATCTATTAGTAATACTTTTTTACCTAATACTCCAAGAGAAGCAGACAAATTTATACTTGTTGTTGTTTTACCAACTCCACCTTTTTGGTTAACCATTGCTATAACTTTACCCATATGTTGTCACCCCTCTTTTATATTATGTAACATTATTCATTTTACCAAAAAAACACAACTTTTTAAAGTTATATTTTTATTTTCTAAACTTATCTGCTATTTCCTTTATTTTTCTTAGCCTATGATTTAAACTAGATTTACTTACTTTTTTATTTGTTTCTTTTGTAATAATATCACTCAACTCTTTTAAAGAACTTTCTGGATATTTTTTTCTAAATATTGCTACTTCTTTTAGTCTTTCATCAATAAACTCTAACTGATCATTTTCTTCTAATATCTTAATATCTTGTATATGCTTATTTGATGTAATAAATGTTTTTTCTACATTTGCTTGTTCACAATTATTAAGTCTATTTGTCATATTAACATGATCTCTATATATTCTTATATCTTCATAATACATAACTGCATTATATGCTTTTATTAACTTTAGAAAATCACTTATTTTTTCAGATTCTTTTATATAAACCATATAACCTTTTTTTCTATGTAATATTTTGCTATTCAAATCTTTTTCTTTTAAAAAATTATTTAAAAATATAGCATATTTTTCATCATTAATTAGAAACTCTAAATGATATCTTGATTTTTTAGGATCATTTATACTCCCACATACTAGGAAGACTCCTCTTAAAAAAGCATTTTTAAGTTCTTCATCAGATATAATTGACTCACTTGGTATCATTAAAAACTCGTTTTTTTCATTAACAATACCCAAATCTTTTAATACTTTTACAATTTCTTGCTTCTGCTCTAAAATATATATTTGTTGCTTTTTAAAATTATAATTTTTTCTTGCTGATATATTAACTTTTAAACCATATAATACATTAAATAAACCAAAAATTCTATTTGCTACAAACTTATTTTCTGTTTGTAATTTAATACTATAAATCTTAATATCTGCTGAAGTTCTGATTATACCAGATAACTCAGATAGATATTCCAATCTATTACACTCTAATGTACTTATTTCTTCTTTTACTTTACTTGAAAATGTCATATCTATCACCTCTTTTATAATATTATATCATTATATTTTATTATTTATATTATTTATTATCTCTTTAGCTGCTATTGCACCATCTGAGACTGCTGTAACTATTTGATACATATCTTTTTTTATTGCATCTCCAACAGCATATATATTTTTTGTTCTTGTCTCCATATTATCATTTACTACAATATAATTATTTATATATTCAATATCTATATTATTAATAAATTTACTTGGAGATATGCTTGCATAACTAATAAAAATACCATCTACTGATGTCTCTATATCATTATGTTTAATAATAAACTTCTTTTCTATTTTATCAATATCTTGAAATATAAAATTATTTATAATCTCTACATTATCATAATTATTAATCTCTTCCTTAGTAACCAATATAACTTTATTACATATTTTACTTAAATATTTTAATGACTCTTCGTAATCTTTATCACTAATTAACATTACATCTTTATTTTTATACAAATTACCATCACAAAAAACACAATATGATACTCCATTACCAATATATTTTTCAATATCTTTGTAACTATTACCTTCAAAGTTTCTACCTGTTGCAATTATTATATATTTAGCATTATATAAGTCATTATTTGTTTTTATAGAAAAATTATTATCACTACCACTTACTTCTTGAACTGTTTCCAAAATAAATGGAATATCATTACTATTTATTTGCTCAAACATATTGTACGCTAATGTTGATCCATCTATTCCAATATATCCAGGATAATTTAAGATACTTGAAACCTTATTTAAATTACCTCCTGGCATTTTACCATCAAATAAAGCAATATCTTTACCTGCTTGCTTTAAATATAGTGCCGCAGATATTCCTGCAGGACCACTACCAATAATTATTACTTCATATTCTTTTTTCATCTTTCCTCCTAATTATAAATATACCAACTACTATCATTATAATAGAAATTATATATGCTGCCTTTACATTAAATATCATAAGACTATCTACTCTTAAATACTCAATAAATATTCTTAATAAGCCATACCAAATTAAATATATACCAAAAATATTTCCTCTTTTATAATTTGTTTTAGCATATATTATAAGTATTACTAATCCAATAAAGCAAAAAATTGATTCATATAGAAATGTTGGATGGTAATAATTCCCATTTATATACATATTATTAATAATAAACTTTGGAATATGTAGTTTTTCTAAAAATATTCTTGTAGTTATACTTCCATATGCTTCTTGGTTAAAAAAGTTACCCCATCTACCAATGCCCTGTGAGAATATAAGTGCTGGTGCAAAAATATCAAATATATCATAAACATTAATATTTTTCTTTTTACACATATAAATGCATGTAATGATACCAAAAATAATACCACCATGTATTGCTAATCCACCATTCCATACCATAAATATATCTAAAAGATTATTAACATAATATTCAATATTAAATATAACATAATATATTCTAGCTCCAAATATTCCAATTACAATTGTCCAAAAAAATATATCAATTATATCTTCTTTATTAATACTTGATTTCTTTGCTCTACTCACAATATAAAAATATGACATTATTATTCCTAATAATATTAAAACTGAATACCACTTTATTGATATAAATCCTAAATCAATAATTAAATCGTTCATTTACATTCTGCCTTTTTTCTCTTTTATTGGTTTAAATATTAAATATTCTATTAATAAATTAATAAAACTTATAAATATAGATATTATATAAGGTGAAAATATTCCATCTACATTAAAACCATCAAAAAGAATTATATCTGTAATATATAATATTAAAACATTAATAAAAAAATAAAATAATCCTAAAGATAATCCAATTAATGGTAATGATACATTAATTAATATTGGTTTTATTGTTTTATTTAATATAAATATTATTACTGCTGCTAAAAAACCATAAAAGAAGTTTTTTATATAAATTGCCCTAAATATATTTGATGCTAATAATAGTATTAAAGTATATGACAACATATGAAAAAACCAATCAAAAAATATAGCATACCTATTATTCTTATTCTTTTGAACTTGTATTACTTTCATTAATATCACCATATTTATTATATCATATTTTTTTTACTATATATTTATTTTTATCTAAAATAATATGATTTACTCTTTTTTTACCAATATATTCTTTATAACTATTTATTGTAATAATATCTATTAATTCTTCATTAAAATATATATTATATTTATTTCCTTTTTTAATAAAAATTAAATACTTTGGGTATAAACATCTTAATTCTTGTAATAAATTATTCATTATAAACCTTAATTCCAAGTGCATATGCATATCTAATTAGTGTTTCTTTTTTCTTAACATAATAATATCCTAAAGAAAAACCAAGTTCATTTGCTATATAACAATCATCATAATTATTTTTTTTATCAAGATATGTCCAAAATATTATCTTTTTTTCAAGAGTTGATAATCTGTTGTATGCAGATCTGACATAATTAATATATTCTAACTTTTTAATTATTTCTTTTTCATCAAGTTTAATTAAATTACTATCTATATCATTAATACTCAATATCTTAAAGTTATAATCATTATCAACAAAAAAATCATCACAAATTGATAGCATAAAATAATCATACTTTTTTAAAATACTTATGATATTATTTTTTATCTTATTCCAAGATTTACTATCAATATGTTCCATATTTTCTCCTGCATGTTATTATAAGTTTATCATTAATAATATTTTAAAAAGTATTGTTTATATATTTAGAAACTAATAAAAAAATAAGATTAAACTAATCTTATTTCTATATTTATTATTTGATATATCTATTTACTATCCTTCTAAATATTTTTTTAAATACTCTCCAGTATATGAATTCTTACACTTAACTATATCTTCTGGAGTTCCTGCAAAAAGTATTTCACCTCCGGCATCTCCACCTTCTTTACCTAAATCAATAATATAATCCGCTACTTTTATTACATCTAAATTATGTTCAATAACTATAACTGTGTCACCATTATCTACTATTTTATTTAATATTTTAAGTAGTTTCTTTATATCATCAGAATGTAATCCTGTTGTTGGTTCATCAAGAATAAATAAACTCTTACCAGTAGGTTTCTTTTGTAATTCTTTTGAGAGTTTAACTCTAGATGCTTCTCCACCAGATAATGTTGGTGCACTTTGACCAAGTTTAACATATCCTAATCCTACATCCATTAATACTTTTGTTTTATGCTTTATTTTTGGTATGTTTTCAAAAAATTTATATGCCTCTTCTACTCTCATATCAAGTACTTCTGCTATATTTTTATCTTTATATTTTATTGCAAGTGTCTCTTTATTATATCTAGTACCATTACACACTTCACAAGGAACATATACATCTGGTAAAAAATGCATAGATATTCTTTTTACCCCATCTCCATAACAAGCCTCACATCTACCACCTTTAACATTAAATGAAAATCTTCCTTTACTATATCCCCTTATTTTTGCTTCTTTAGTTGCTGCAAATACATCTCTAATATCATCAAATACCCCGGTATATGTTGCAGGATTACTTCTAGGAGTTCTACCTATTGGAGTTTGAGATATGTCAACAATCTTATCTATTTTTTCTATACCCTCTATTTTTTTACATTTACCAACTTGTTCTTTATATGAATATAAACTGCTTGCTAGATTTTTATATAAAACTTCATTTATTAATGAGCTTTTCCCACTTCCAGATACCCCTGTTACCACTATAAATTTGCCTAATGGAAATTCAACATCAATACTTTTTAAGTTATTTTCAGATGCTCCAATTACTTTAATAAATTCTCCATTACCACTTCTTCTTTTATCTGGTGTATCAATTTTCATAGTACCATTTAAATATTCAGATGTAATACCAACTTTGTTTTTCATTACTTCATCTGGTGTGCCTTGTGCTACTACTTCTCCACCATGATCTCCTGCTCCAGGACCAATATCTACTAAATAGTCAGCTTGTAACATTGTTTCTATATCATGTTCTACTACAATAAGAGTATTTCCTAAATCTCTCATCTCTTTTAATGAATTAATTAGTTTTTGATTATCCCTTTGATGAAGTCCAATTGATGGTTCATCAAGAACATATAGGACCCCAGTTAACTTAGAACCTATTTGAGTTGCTAGTCTTATTCTTTGTGCTTCTCCACCAGATAATGTTGCTGCACTTCTACTAAGTGTTAAATAACCAAGTCCAACATTAATTAAGAAATTAAGTCTAACCATTATTTCTTTTATTAATAATCTTGATATTTCTTCTTGTTCCTTATTTAATTTTAACGTAATAAAAAAATCATATAGTTTACTAATATCCATATCAGTTAAATCAATAATATTTTTTTTATTTATTAATATTGATAATACACTCTTTTTTAATCTTTTACCTTGGCATGTTTCACATGTCTTTTGGATCATATATTTACCAATCCAGTCTCTAATAAATTCACTGTTTGTTTCCATATATCTTCTTTCAAGATTATTTACTATTCCTTCATACTTATCTTTACTATTATAAATATTACCACTTCTAGAACTAAATTTAAATTCAATTATTTCATCAGTACCTCTAAGTACTATTTGTTTTTCTTTCTCAGTTAGATCTTTAAATTTCTTATTTAACTCAATATTATATTTTTCACATACTATTTCTAATTTTTGTCTATAAATATTTATATCATCCATATTTGATAGAGGTTCAATTGCACCTTCATTAATGCTTTTATTAGAATCTGGTACAATTAAATTTTCATCAATCTGTAATTTAAATCCCAATCCTTTACAATCATCACATGCTCCCATTGGTGCATTAAAACTAAATATTCTTGGTTCAAGTTCTTCTAAAGAAAAATCACATAAAGGACAAGCAAAATTTTCACTCATGACTATTTCTTTTTCACCAATTACATCTACTATTACTTTACCTTTTGATAATTTAGTTGCTGTTTCAATAGCTTCATATAGTCTGCTTCTTACATCCTCTTTGATAATTAATCTATCAATAACAACTTCTATATTATTTTTCTTATTTTTATCAATTTCTATATCTTCACTTAAATCATATATCTTCTTATTAACACGTATCCTAGAGTATCCATCTTTTTTTAGGCTGCTAATTAAATCTTTATGCTCTCCTTTTCCATTTTTTACTAATGGAGATAATACAACTAGTTTTGCACCTTCATCATGTTTTAATATTTGCTCTGTCATCTCTTCAATACTCTGACTTATTATTGGTATATTATGATTTATACAATGTGGTATTCCTATTCTAGAATATAATAATCTTAAATGATCATATATTTCTGTTACTGTACCAATTGTAGATCTTGGATTTTTACTAGTAGTTTTTTGATCAATACTTATTGATGGACTTAAACCCTCAATTGAATCAACATCTGGTTTATCAATATTACCAAGAAATTGTCTTGCATACGTATTAATGCTTTCTATATATCTTCTTTGTCCTTCTGCATAAATAGTATCAAAAGCAAGAGAAGATTTTCCACTCCCTGAAACGCCAGTCATTACTATTAATTTATTCTTTGGTAATTCAATATCTATGTTTTTTAAATTATTCTCTCTGGCTCCTTTTACTATAATCTTATCCATATACTCACCTACTATCACTTTTTATTTCCAATAAAATATCTCTTAATTCAATTGCTCTTTCAAAATCAAGATTATTAGATGCATCATTCATTTCTTTTTCTAGCTGACTTATTATATCATTTATTTCCTTATTTGTCTTACCTTTTTTCTTATCTATTTTTTCTTCAACTTTTGAACTAATTAACTCTCTTATTTCTTTTACAATTGTAACTGGTTTAATATCGTTATCTATATTATATTTTTCCTGTATACTTCTTCTTCTTGTTGTTTCTTTTATTGCTTTTTCCATAGATTCACTTATTTGGGATGCATACATTATTACTCTCCCATTTTCATTTCTTGCACATCTACCAATTGTTTGTATTAAACTTCTTTCACTTCTTAAGAACCCTTGTTTATCAGCATCAAGAATAGCTACTAAACTAACCTCTGGTATATCAAGGCCTTCTCTTAATAGATTTATACCTACTATAACATCATATTTCCCTAATCTTAAATCTCTTATTATTTTTAATCTCTCTAATGTTTTTATTTCACTATGAAGATAAGCAACTTTTAATTCCTTTTCTTTTAAATAATTAGTTAACTCTTCTGACATTCTTATTGTAAGTGTTGTAATTAGAGTCCTTTCATTTTTTTCTATTTGTTTATATATTTCATTAATTAAATTATCCATTTGATTTTCTGAACTTCTGACTTCTACTATAGGATCTAAAAGTCCCGTTGGTCTTATAATTTGTTCAACAACATTATTATTTACTTTTTCTAATTCTTCATCACCAGGTGTTGCTGATACATAGATAACATTATTAATTTTATTTTCAAATTCAGTATATTTAAGTGGTCTATTATCAAGAGCACTTGGCAGTCTAAATCCATAATCTACAAGCACTGTTTTTCTTGCTCTGTCACCATTATACATAGCCTTAACTTGAGGAAGAGTAACATGTGATTCATCTACAACAAGTAAAAAATCTTTAGGAAAAAAGTCTAATAAACAAGTAGGAGTTTCACCCTCTTTTTTTAATGCTAAATGTCTAGAATAATTCTCTATTCCTGAACAAAAACCTGTTTCTTGTAACATCTCTAAATCATAATTACATCTTTGCTCTAATCTTTGAGCCTCAAGTAACATATTATTATCTTTAAAATACTTTAATCTTTCTTCTAATTCTTTTTTAATATTTTCTATAGATATTTTTAATTTATCTTCATTTGTAACATAATAACTTGCAGGAAATATTGATACTGTTTTCTTATCATTTATTATTACTCCTGTAAGTACATCAAATTCACTTATTCTATCGATTGTATCACCAAAAAGTTCTATTCTTATTCCATGCTTTCTCTCATATGCAGGTATTACTTCAATAGTGTCTCCTTTACTTCTAAATGTACCCCTAACAAAATCAATATCATTTCTTTCATATAACATATCCACTAATTTTTCTAATATTTTTTCTCTTTTAATTTCTTGATTAATTGATACTGTGAGTATTTTATTAATATATTCTTCTTTTTCACCAATTCCATATATACAAGAAACAGAGGATACTACTATTACATCCTCATTATTTACTAAAGCAGATGTTGCTGAGTGCCTTAATTCATCTATTTCATCATTTATTGAAGAATCTTTTTCTATATATGTATCAGTAGAAGGCACATATGCTTCTGGCTGATAATAATCGTAATAAGATACAAAATATTCAACACGATTATTAGGAAATAATTCTTTAAACTCTGAATATAATTGACCAGCTAGAGTTTTATTATGAGCAAGTACTAAAGTTGGCTTTTTTACTTCTTGAATAACATTAGCAATAGTAAATGTTTTACCAGTCCCTGTTGCTCCAAGTAATACTTGATATTTTTCATTACTTTTAATACCATTTACAAGCTTTTCTATTGCCTTAGGTTGATCTCCACTTGGTTTATATTTACTAATTAAGTTGAACATAACATCACTTCCAATCAATGATTATTATATCATACAAAAAGTAAATCATTTTGTTGATTTACTTCCTTTACCTCATTATTTTTTAATTTTCAATATATCCTTTTAATTTTTTTGATGTTGAAGGGTGTCTTAATTTTCTTAGCGCTTTTGCCTCTATTTGTCTTATTCTTTCTCTAGTTAAGCCATACTTTTGTGCAATTTCTTCAAGAGTTTCTTCCCTGGTACCATCCCATCCCATTCTTTTACATAAGACATCTTTTTCTCTAGCGGTAAGAGGCCCTCCATCGAATATTTCTTCTATTTTTTCTCTCAATAAACCATTATCTAATTCATTCTGCGGATCAGTTGCATCAAAATCCTCTATAAAGTCTTGAATCTCTGTATCAAACTCATCTCCAATTATTGTGTTAAGACTTGTTGTATCTTCTTTAATACCTGCAATTGCCATTACTTTTTCTTCGCTAATACCCATTTCTTCTGCCATTTCTTGAGTAGTTGGTGATCTATCTAACTCTAGAGATAATCTTTTTTCTATTGCATTATATTTTTTTAATGCATCAAATGTATGTACTGGAATTCTTATATTTCTACCTTTATCTGCTATCCCTCTTGTTATTGCTTGTCTAATCCACCATGTAGCATATGTAGAGAACTTATATCCTTTTGATACATCAAATTTATCTACTGCTTTTAATAAACCTAGATTACCTTCTTGTATCAAATCAAGTAATTCCAATCCCCGACCTTGATATATGCTTGCAATACTTACTACCAATCTTAAATTAGATTCAGCTAACTTCTTTTTGGCATATGCACTTCCACAAAGTACTCTTTCCCCTAATTCATATTCCTCTTTTGGTGTTAAAAGAGGTATTTTGCCTATTTCATTTAAATATTGTTTTACGATTGGATCAATATCTTTATAACTAGGTATCTTCCCCATTTCACTATTTAAATATCCAGAAATATTAAAACTTTCCTTTAATTGATCTTCAATATCAACACCATTATTTATACAGTAAGCATCAATTATTGAAAATAAAATATTGTCTTCTATTTTTTCAAAATCAATCTTTTCCTCTGTTTCCTTACTTAAAAACTTTTCTACAATATCATTTAACTGTTTACATTCATTTAATAATAAGACAAAGTAATCCGTCTCCGGTACATAACCTATGCTATTTAAAAACTTAGAAACTTTTCCAATTTCAATTAATGCTTTCCTTCTACTATCTGGTTTTACACAGTTTAATCTAATAAATTCCTGAATTATTTTTGTATTATCTTTTCCTATTTTTGATATTATATATATTCCTATTGCACCAATAATTTTTGATTTTAATACTCCCTCAAAGCTAATTTCTACTATTATAGTCGGATATTTTTTTACACTTTCATTATATTTCTCATTGCAAATTTTTTCAAAGTTTGATTTTGAAATACCAATAAACTTATATTCATCATAAAGAGAATTAAAAAGTTCCTTATATGCTTCTTTTGGTTTTATTTCTTCATTTATCAACATAACAATACCCCCTTTAAAACATTTTTAATAATTATTGCTTATTCTAGCAAAAAAAGTAAAACTTTTCAATTAAAAAAGAAAATTATTTTTTTACTATTATTTAGTGCTCTTTGCTTTTATATATTAACATATAAATCAAATACTTACAAATAAAAAAGAGATTTACTTTTTCTCTTTTTCTTCTTTTTGCTTATGTTCTAAAGACTCTAGACCACCTGTTTCTACTAAAGAATCAATTTCTTCTTTAGTTAGTGTTTCTTTTTCTATTAATGTGTTAGCAATTAAATCTAATAGTTTTCTATTTTTTCTAACTATTTTAATTGCTTCTTCGTAACAATTATTAATAATTTTTCTTACTTCAGTGTCTATTTCAAGTGCTACTTGGTCTGAAAAGTTTCTATTTTTATTATAATCTCTTCCTAAGAATACATCTTCAGTTCTTGTTTCAAATTGTATTGGTCCTAAATCACTCATACCATATTCTGTTACCATTGCTCTTGTTATTTTTGTTGCTTTTTCAAAGTCATTATGAGCTCCTGTTGTTATTTCGCCAAATACAACTTCTTCAGCAATACGGCCACCTAAAAGTCCCATTATTTGCTCTAACAATTCCTTTTTAGTTGCTGTCATCTTCTCTTCTTTAGGTAACATTAGATTGTAACCACCTGCTGTACCTCTTGGTACTATAGTTATTTTTTGTACATCATTTGCATCATCAAGTTTAACACCTAATACTGCATGCCCTGCTTCATGATATGCTACTAATTTTTTTTCTTTATCAGAATATTTACGACTTACTTTTGCTGGCCCCATTAATACTCTATCTGTTGCTTCATCTATTTCTGACATTGTTATAGATGTTTTACCTCTTCTTACTGTTAATAATGCTGCTTCATTAAGTAAGTTCTCTAAATCTGCACCACTAAATCCAACAGTTCTTTTTGCAATATTTTCTAGTTTTACTTTATCAGAAATTGTTTTGTTTTTTGAATGTAATTTTAATATTTCTTCCCTTGCTCTTACATCTGGTAAATCAACTGTAACTTGTCTATCAAATCTTCCTGGTCTTAAAAGTGCTGGATCAAGTACATCTGGTCTATTTGTTGCTGCAATAATTATTATTCCCTCATTAGTACCAAATCCATCCATCTCTGTTAGTAACTGGTTAAGTGTTTGTTCTCTTTCATCATGGCCTCCACCTAAACCTGTTCCTCTTTGCCTACCAACAGCATCTATTTCATCAATAAATATTAGGCATGGTGCATTATGCTTAGCTTGTTTAAACATGTCTCTAACACGACTTGCTCCAACACCAACATATAACTCTACAAAGTCAGATCCACTTATAAAGTAAAATGGTACATTTGCTTCTCCTGCTACTGCTCTTGCTAATAAAGTTTTACCCGTTCCTGGTGCACCAACTAGAAGCACTCCTTTAGGTATTCTTGCCCCCATTTTTTGAAACTTTTTAGGATTCTTTAAAAAATCAATAAGTTCATTTAACTCTTCTTTTTCTTCTGGTAATCCAGCAACATTTTTAAATGTTGTAGTCCCTTCTTGACTTAATTTTGCTTTACTTCTTCCAAAGTCCATTGATTTATTATTTCCACCAAGCTGTCTAGTGAAAAACCAAAATATTGCTCCAAATAGTAATAAATATGGTAAAACATTTACTAATATTGCTAATAATGTACTAGAATCTGGATCATCAAGTGTCTTTATTTTAAAATTATTTTTATCATTTGCTTTTAATATTCTTGTTACTACTTCTTCAGATAATGGTGCTTTTACTATGAAAGATTCCTCTGCTTTATAATCTTTTAATGCTCCCTTTATTTCATAAGTTGATGCATTCCTGCTTGGTATAATTATTAATTCTTTTATTTCTCCTTTATTTAACTTTTTTTCAAACTCACTATATGTTAATTTGTTTACTTTTACATCAAAAAAGTTATAAAAGGATAATATTGCTACTCCTATTATAAATAATAATATATATGGAATTAATCCTTTTTTAATTGAATTACTATTTTTTGTTTGCATATTTTCCTCCTTTAGTGATACCAAATTATTATATCATAGTTTTTAGTTTTTGACTTGTCATATTTTGACTTTTTTAAGCCTGGAATCCATAAAACCGTATCATTACTATCTACTAGTAGTGGCCATGTTTTTCTATCATCTAATGGTACTTTTTTATCAATAAATATGTCTTTTACTTTTTGTTTTCCATTAGTATTTAATAGCTCTATATAATCTCCATCTTCTTTAGTTCTAATATATAATGGAAAAAATATTTCTTTTGAATTTAATAAACATACATTATTTGAATTATTTTGAATACTATTTACTATTTCAATTATTTTATTATTTGGTAATATTATTTTTTCATCTAACTTATATTTATATGTTTCTTTTACATTATTTTTCTCTACTATAATATTATTATATTCTTTTCTTACAATAATACTATTTGGTAGATTAATTACGCTATTTGACTTATTACTATTTATTAACTTAAATATATCTTCTACATTTTTATTATCAACTAAACTTATATCTTCTTTATAAATTTTTTGTAATATTTTATTAATAATTTCTTTTTGAATAAGTATATTTTCTTTTTTGAATAATTCAATATTAAGTATTTTATTTTTATATAACATTCGCATTTTTTTATCTACAATACTACTTAAATAATCATATACCTCTTCTAAATCATTACTAAATTTAATAAATTTTTCATGTAAATTTATATTTTCTTCTTTTAAAATAGGTAACATTTTATTTCTAATTCTATTCCTTGTGTATTTATCAGATAAATTTGATTTATCAGTTACATATTCTATACCATTTTTATCACAATATTTTAATATTTCATCTTTAGTTACAGTAATTAGTGGTCTTAATATAATTATATTATTAGTGTTTGTTTCTTTTGTAAAACCCTTATAACCACTTAATGAAGACCCTCTTATCATTCTCATAATTATTGTTTCCATTAAATCATCAGCATGATGTGCTGTTAAAAGATATTTAGAATTATATTTTTTTAATAATTTATTAAAAAAATCATATCTTTTTTTTCTAGCATCATTATGAAAGTTATCATTGCTATATTCTTTAATCTTCATATATTCAAAAATAATATTATTTTTTTTACAAAATTTTTCTAAAAAAATTGCTTCACTATCACTTTCTTTTCTTATATTATGATTAACATGAGCACAAACTATTCTATCATGAGGAAAAATATTCATCACTAAATGTAATAAACACATAGAATCTGGTCCTCCTGATACTGCTACAACAATTCTTTCTTCTGATACTAATTTTATTTTATTATTAATAAAACTAATTACTTCATTCATAAAAATCACCTATGGAATATTTTAACACATACATTAGTTTTAAACAAATAAAAAGAAGCTTTTGCTTCTTTTAATCTACTAATTGTTCTTCTAATGCATCAAGTGGTTCAGATTCTACAAATTCATTTTCTAATTTAAATTCTACATTTGAATACATTTTAGAACCTGTTCCTGCAGGAATTAATTTACCAATTATTACATTTTCTTTTAATCCTGTTAAATTATCTGTTTTTCCTTTAATAGATGCATCTGTTAGTATTCTTGTTGTTTCTTGGAATGATGCTGCTGATAAGAATGAATCTGTTTCTAATGAGGCTTTAGTTATACCAAGCATTATTGGTCTTCCAACAGCTGGTTTTAACCCATTTAATATTGCTTCTTTATTTACTCTAGTAAACTCATTTGTAGAAACTAACTTGCTTTGTACAAATATTGTTTCTCCTGGATCAACTATTTTAATTTTAGCAATCATTCTCTTAGCCATTATTTCTATATGTTTATCTGAAACATCAACACCTTGTGATTTATATACTTTTTGTACTTCTTGTAAAATATATTGTTGTGCTGTTATTGGGTCAGTAACTGCAAGTAATTCTTTAGGACTTATTGATCCTTCATTTAACTTATCACCTGCTTGTACTTCCATACCAACACTAGCTCTTAATTTTACTGCATAATTTGTTGTATGTTCTCTTTTTTCAACATCATTTTCAATTATTATCTTGTATTTACCACCTGCATCTTCTACTGAAGTTACTTTACCATTAATTTCTGCTACTGTTGCTTTTGCTTTTGGCATTCTTGCTTCAAATAATTCTTGTACACGAGGTAATCCTTGACAAATATCTTCTTCACCTGCAACACCTCCAGTATGGAATGTTCTCATGGTTAACTGTGTTCCTGGTTCACCAATTGATTGTGCTGCCATTATACCTACTGCTTCACCTAATTCTACGACATTTCCAGTTGCTAAGTTATTACCATAACATTTTCTACAAACGCCATTTTCAGTTCTACATGTAAGTATTGATCTTATTTCTACTGAAGTAATACCTTTTTTAATTATTTTATCTGCTATTACTTCTGTTATTAATTCGTTCTTATTAACAATTAAATCTTTTGTTACTGGATCAACTATCTTTTTATTAGTATTTCTTCCTAGAATTCTATCATATAGTGATTCAATTACATTACCTGTTTGTTCATCAATTATTGCTTCAACAGTTACTCCTTGTATTGTTCCACAATCTTCTTCTCTTACTATTATATCTTGTACTACATCAACAAGTCTTCTTGTAAGATATCCAGAGTCTGCTGTTTTAAGGGCTGTATCTGCTATACCTTTACGTGCACCATGTGTAGATATAAAGTACTCTGATACTGATAATCCATCTATAAATGAAGATATTACTGGTATTTCAATTGATTCACCATTTGGTTTACCAAGTAATCCACGCATACCAGCCATTTGTCTAAATTGTGATAAATTACCACGTGCTTTAGAATTTAACATCATTAATAATGAATTATCTGATGGTTTAGAAATTATCTGTTCCATCTCTTTTTCTACTTCATTAGTTGCTTTATTCCAAACATCTACTACTTTATCAAATCTTTCTTTATCAGTAATTAATCCTCTATTATATTGTTTTGTTATCTCATCAACTTTTACAAAAGATTTATCAACAATATCTTTCTTATTCTTACTTCTTTCTATATCTGTTGCTGATATTGAAATACCTGCAAGAGTTGAATGCTTAAATCCTAAATCTTTTAATTTATCAAGCATTATTGATGTTTCTGTAGTTTTGTAACATTTAAATACTTGTGAAATAATGTTTTCTAATGAAGATTTAATAAATGGTTTATTTAGTGGCATTTTAGCTATTTCTTCTTTAAGATTTGAACCTTTTGGTAAGAAATGTCTATCTGGAGTTAAACCATCATAATTTTCTTTACTTGGTTCATTAATATATTGGAATCCATCTGGAATTATTTCATTAAACATTATTTTACCAGCTGTTGTTACCAAATATTTATCTTTTTGATCTTCACTAAATGTCTTATATTTTAAACTTCTTGCTGGAAGTGCTATTCTAGCATGTAATGATATTTCTTTTCTTTGATATGCAATAATTACATCATTTCCATTACTAAATGCTCTTCCTTCTCCAACTTCTCCCGCTTTTTCCATAGTTAAGTAATAATTACCTAATACCATGTCCTGTGATGGTGTTACTATTGGTTTTCCATCTTTTGGAGATAAAATATTATTAGAACCTAACATTAATAATCTTGCTTCTGCTTTTGCTGCTTCTGATAAAGGTACATGTACTGCCATTTGATCACCATCAAAGTCTGCATTAAATGCTGCACATACTAATGGGTGTAATCTAATAGCTTTACCACTTACAAGTTTTGGTTCAAATGCTTGAATACCTAATCTATGTAATGTTGGTGCTCTATTTAATAATACTGGATGTTCTTTTATTACATCTTCTACTATATCCCAAACTCTATCATCTTGATTTTCTATCATCTTTTTAGCTGCTTTAATATTATGAACTATATCTCTTTTTACTAAACCATTTATTACATAAGGTTTAAATAATTCAAGAGCCATTTCTTTAGGTATACCACATTGATACATTTTTAATGTAGGACCTACTACAATAACTGAACGCCCAGAATAGTCAACACGTTTTCCTAAAAGGTTCTGACGAAATCTTCCTTGTTTACCTTTTAACATACTTGATAATGATTTTAACGGTCTATTTGATGCCCCCGTAACGTTTCTACCTCTTCTACCATTATCAAATAATGCATCAACTGCTTCTTGTAACATTCTTTTTTCATTTTGAATTATTATAGAAGGAGCAGTAAGCTCTATTAATTTCTTTAATCTATTATTACGATTAATTACTCTTCTATATAGATCATTTAAATCAGATGTAGCAAAACGTCCACCATCTATTTGAATCATTGGTCTTAATTCTGGTGGTATTACTGGTAATGCAGTTAAAATCATCCACTCTGGTTTATTACCAGAATCTCTAAATGATGTTAATATATCTAATCTTTTTAATAATCTAATTTTCTTTTGTTCTTGAGAACCTTCTAGCTCTTTTTCAATTTCTTGAATTTCTTTATCTATATTTACTTCTTTTAATAGTTTTAATATTGCCTCAGCACCTATTCCAACTTCAAACTTATCTCCATATTTTTCATAATATGCTCTATATTCTTTATCTGATAATGTCTGCTTTTTTTCAAGTGGAGTTGAACCTGGATTTATTACTACATAAGATACGAAGTATAATACTTCTTCTAAATCTCTTGGAGACATATCAAGAACTAATCCCATACGTGATGGAACTCCCTTGAAGAACCATATATGTGATACTGGTGCTGCAAGTTCTATATGACCCATTCGTTCTCTTCTTACTTTTGCCTTTGTTACTTCAACACCACATCTATCACAAATAATGTCTTTGTATCTTAATCTTTTATATTTACCACAAGAACATTCGTAATCTTTTGTAGGCCCAAATATTTTTTCACAAAATAATCCGTCTTTTTCTGGTTTTAAAGTACGATAATTAATAGTTTCTGGTTTTTTTACTTCTCCATGAGACCACTCACGTATTACTTCTGGTGATGCGATTGATATTTTTATACCATCAAACTTATTTGCATCTAACATTATTCATCACCCCCCGTTTCATCAGATTCGAGATCTTCAAAATTATCTTCAACTTCATTTTCAAAGTCATCTTCCTCTTCCTCAGAAATTTCTTCTTCCTCTTCAATTAAAGCTTCTTTAACTATTATAGGAATATCTTCTATTTCTTCTATTGAAAGTGGAGCACCTTCTTTTGTTTCTTGCTCTTCTAATGTTTTTATACTTAACTCTTGTCCTTCATCATTTATCATTGCAATGTTAAGACCCAAAGCTTGGAACTCTTTTATTAATACTCTAAATGATTCTGGGATACCAGCTTGATTAATTTCATTACCTTTTACTATTGACTCATATACTTTTACACGACCAACAACATCATCTGACTTAACAGTTAATATTTCTTGTAATATGTTTGCTGCTCCATAAGCATATAATGCCCAAACTTCCATTTCTCCAAATCTCTGACCACCAAATTGTGCTTTACCACCAAGTGGTTGTTGTGTAACAAGAGAATATGGACCTGTTGCACGTGCATGTAATTTATCATCAACCATGTGATCAAGTTTAATCATATACATTACACCAACACTTATCCTATTATCAAAAGGTTCTCCAGTCATACCATTACGTAATACTGTTTTACCATCTAAATCCATTTTTGATTCTTTCATCATATCTAGTATGTCATCCCAACTAGCACCATCAAATACAGGAGTTGCAACATGTACACCTAATTTTTTTGCTGCCATTCCCAAATGTAATTCTAATATTTGTCCTGGATTCATACGAGAAGGAACACCTAGTGGATTTAGAATTATATCCACTGGGGTACCATCAGGTAGATATGGCATATCCTCTTTTGGAGCAACAAGTGATATAACACCTTTGTTACCATGACGACCAGCCATTTTATCACCGACTTGTATTTTTCTTTTTTGAGCAATATATACTCTTATTTCTTTACTAACACCACTTGGCAATTCATCTGAATCCTTCTTAGTATAAACTTTTATGTCATGTACAACACCAGTAACACCATGTGGAACACGTAGAGATGTGTCACGAACTTCTCTTGTTTTCTCACCAAAAATAGCATGTAGTAATTTTTCCTCTGAAGTTAACTCTACTACACCTTTTGGAGTTACTTTACCTACTAAAATATCTCCTTCTTTTACTTCCGTTCCAATTCTAATTATACCTGTAGTATCTAAATTTTTTCTACTTTCTTCAGATATATTTGGAATGTCTCTTGTAAATTCTTCTGGTCCTAATTTTGTATCTCTACATTGTACTTCAAAATCTTCAATATATATTGATGTATATACATCATCTTGTACTAATCTTTCGTTAATAATTACTGCATCCTCATAGTTATATCCATGGAAATTCATAAATGCTACTACTACGTTCTTACCTAATGCAACTTCTCCTTTATCTGTACTTGGTCCATCTGCTATTACTTGACCATATTCAACTGTATCACCATTTCTTACAAGTGCTTTCTGATGATAACAAGTACCAGCATTTGATCCTTCAAAATTCTTAAGTAAATATATATCTTTGCCTTTAGCGTTTTTAATTACTATTTTTTTGCCATCAACATATTCAACAACACCATCTGCTTTTGCTACTACTACTACACCACTATCTTTTGCTGCTATTGCTTCAATACCAGTACCAACTAATGGTGCTTCTGTTTTTAATAATGGTAATGCTTGACGTTGCATGTTTGCACCCATAAGTGCTCTAGCACCGTCATCATGCTCTAGAAAAGGTATACAACTTGTTGTAACAGATACTATTTGTTGTGGAGAAACATCTATATAATTTATTTCTTCTGCCTTTGCAATAATATCTTCTCCTGCTCTACGTGCAGGAACTTTTTCATCTAATATTTCATTTTTCTTTATATTAACTGTTGCCTGTGCTATTACATAGTCACCCTCTTCATCAGCAGTTAAATAATCTATTTTATTTAATAATTTCTTGTTTTCTACTCTTCTATATGGAGTCATAATAAATCCATATTCATTTACTTTTGCATAATTAGCTAGAGACACTATTAATCCAATATTACCACCTTCTGGTGACTCAATTGGACATATTCTTCCATAATGTGATGGATTAACGTCACGAACCTCAATTGCTGCTCTATCTCTTGATAAACCTCCAGGTCCTAGGGCTGATAAACGTCTCTTGTTATTTAACTCTGATAATGGATTAATTTGGTCCATAAATTGTGATAGTGGACTACTACCAAAGAACTCCTTTATTATTGCAGTTATTGGTCTTATATTAACTAATGTTTTAGGAGTTGCAGTTGTAATATCCATTGTAGTCATTCTTTCACGAATAACTCTTTCCATACGAGTAACACCAATTCTAAATTGATTTTGTAATAATTCTCCTACTTGTTTTAAACGTCTATTTGATAAATGATCTATTTCATCAATATGTCCTACTTCTTGTAATAAATTTAAATAATATGATACAGATGCATATATATCTGATATTGTTAATCTCTTAACATCTATTGTTTGATCATTACCAATTACATTCAATATTTTTTCTTGTTCTTTTGGTGAATAAATTTTAACAACTTGTATTTTACTATGATCATCTAAATCATTATTACATGGTGCTTCAAAAACACCATATCCTTTTTCAAATATAGGTTTTAATGTTTCCATTACTTCTTTAGTAATTTTAGTACCTTTTTTAACAATTACTTTTTTATCTACTTTTATATCTTCCGCTATCTTTTGATTTAATAATCTTTCACAAACATTTAATTTTTTATTGAATTTGTATCTGCCTACTTTTGCAAGATCATACACAAATGCATCAAAAAATCTAGTAATTATTTGATTTTTAGCACTATCTAAAGTAGCTGGTTCTCCTGGTTTTAATTTCTCATATATTTCAATTAGTGCTTCATCAGTATTTTTTGTTGAATCCTTTGATAAAGTATTCTTTAAATACTCGTCATCTCCAAATAATTTTAATATATCTTCATCTGTTGATACTCCAAATGCTCTTAAGAATGTAGTTATAGATACTTTTCTATTCCTATCTATTCTTACATCTACTCCATCTTTACTGTTAAGTTTATATTCTAACCATGTTCCTCTAGTTGGAATTATTTGTGATGTAAATATCCATCTACCATTTTTATCCATTTCTTTACCATAGTAAACACTTGGTGATCTAACAAGCTGTGATACTACTACACGTTCAGAACCATTTATTACAAATGTTGCTGAATCAGTCATTAAAGGCATATCTCCCAAGAAAATTTCTTGTTCTTTAACTTCTCCAGTTTCATTATTAAATAAACGTGTTTGAACTTTTAATGGTGATGCATATGTTGTCTTTTTTTCTTTACATTCCTTTATTGAATATCTTGGTTCATCAAATGAATATTCTCCAAATTCAAGCGAAAGAGTGCGAGAAAAATTCTCTACTGGGAAAATTTCCTCTAGCACCTCTTTAATACCATCTGTGAGAAACCATTCATATGACTTCTTTTGAATCTCCAATAATTCATTTAACTCAAGTGAGCTTTCAATTTTTGAAAAGCTTCTTCTTTCTCTATAATGACCAAACTTTTTTACTTTATAAGCCACGCGTTTCCACCCCTATATAAAAATTTTTTTCAAAGAACATGTTCCTTTCAAAGAACATAGTACCAATTTAAAATGCTACCAAAAAAAAGCATATATGTCAATGCTTTTTTTGATTTTTTTACATTTTTTGTGTAAATATGTGTTTTTATTGAAGTTCTACTGTTGCGCCGGCTTCTTCAAGTTTAGCTTTAATATCATTTGCTTCTTCTTTTGGAGCGTTTTCTTTAACGTTTCCTCCATTATCTGCTATTGCTTTTGCTTCCATTAATCCTAAACCTGTAACATCTCTAATAATCTTAATAACTTGTATTTTTGTTCCGCCTGCATCTTTAAGTACTACTGTTGCTGTTGTACTTTCTTCTTCTTTTGATTCTGATGCTTGTGGTGCTGCTGCTACTGCAACTGAACTTGGATCAACTCCAAATTCCTCTTTCATTGCGTCAACTAATTCCTTTACTTCAAGAATAGTCATTTCTTTTAGTGCATCAATAAATGCTGCTTTTGTTAATTTTGCCATTTTCTTTCCTCCTTATTTATTTTCATCTTTTTCGGCATATAAATTTAATGCTATTGATAAATCTCTTACAACCCCGATTAATCCGCCTGCTAACATTGTTAGAAGACCTTCTCTTGATGGTATTTGTGATAATGAATTAACTTGTTCTAAAGATATTACACTACCATTTAATATTCCACCCTTTATTGCTATTATTGAATTTTTCTTTGAAAAATCAGATAATATTTTAATTGGTGCTATTTCATCTTTTGATATAGCTATTGCTGATGGTCCATCAAGAACATCACCAACTGATAATTTTAAATCATTCAAAGCTCTTTCAGTTAATGTGTTTTTATAGATTTTCATTTCTGAGTCTGCGGTTTTTAAATTTTTTCTTAAGATTGCTAAGTCTTTATCTTTTAACCCTCTATAATCAAAAAATATAACACTTGATGACTCTTTTATTCTATCTGATATTTCATCAATAACTTTCTGCTTCTCATCTAGTACTTTTTGAGTAGCCACAATACACCTCCTTATGTAAAATAAAAACCCTCATGTAGACACAAGGGTATTATATTCTTATAAATATAAATCCTCGGTAGGAATGTTAGACCTTTCGGTACCTACTGTCTACGGCTTTTGTTTCTTAATTATATATTACAAAATACTATTTGTCAATGAATTTAAATCAATTTTTATACCAGGTCCCATTGTTGAAGAAATATATATGTTTTTTATAAATGTTCCCTTAACTGAACTTGGTTTTGATTTTACTATTACATCAATAAATGCATTAATGTTTTCACTTAAATCTTCTGGCTTAAATGATACTTTTCCTACTACTGCTTGTAAGTTTGCAAATGCATCTGTTTTATATTCTATTCTTCCTTTTTTTACTGCCTCAATTGCTGATTTTACATCTGTAGTAACTGTACCTGTTTTAGGATTAGGCATTAATCCTTTTGGTCCAAGTACTTTACCTAATTTTCCTAATAAAGGCATCATTTCTGGAGTAGCTATTATTATATCAAAGTCAAAGAAGTTTTCTTTTTCTATCTTGGTAATCATATCCATATCACCAACATAATCTGCATTACATTCATTTGCTATTTTTGCTTGTTCACCCTTTGCAAGTACTAAAACTTTTTTTGTTTTACCAGTACCTTTTGGTAATATAAATGCTCCTCTAATTTGTTGATCATTTTTCTTTGTATCTAAATTTAATTTCATTGCTATTTCAACTGTGCCATCAAATTTAGATATACTTGTTTCTTTTACTAATTTAGTTGCTTCTTCTATTGTATATAATTTATCTTTTTCAACTTTCTTAGCTACTTCTGTAAACTTTCTACTATGTTTTTTCATCTTTCCTCCTCGTGGTAATATCGGTTTTACCTCCCACTATTTAATTATTCTTCTACTTTTAGTCCCATATTTTTTGCAGTACCTGATACTATTTTAATTGCTTCTTCTATTGTATATGCATTTAAATCTGGCATTTTAATTTCTGCTATTTCTTTTATCTTTTCTTTTGAAATTGTTGCAACTGTTTCTGTTGAACCTTTTGCTGATCCAAGTTTTACACCCGTGAATTTCTTCAATAAAAATGATGTTGGTGGTGTTAAATATCTTAAGTCATATTTTCTATCATCATATACTGTTATTTCTACTGGTATTATATCTCCCATTTTATCTTTTGTTGCTTCATTGTATGCAACGCAAAATTCTCCAGAATTTAAACCTAGTGGTCCTAAAGCAGTTCCAACTGGTGGAGCTGGTGTTGCTCTTCCTGCTGGTAATTGCAATGTTAATACTTTAGTTACTTCTCTTGCCATAAATTACTCCTCCCTAGTTATTTGCTGTTTAATAAATCGCAGATAACATTTTAACATATAATTATATTAAAAATCAATATATATTTTATTCGTGTGCCATTTGTACTAAATCTAGTTCAACATTTGTTTCTTGACCAAATAAATCTATTAAAACATTTGCCTTACTATTTTCTAAATCTATTTCAACAATCTTACCCCCAAGTAGTTTGAATGGACCATCGATAATTTTAACTTTATCTCCTACTTCAAAGTGGGCAGCAACATTTACTCTATTTAATCCCATTTCTTCAAATATTCTATCTATTTCACTTTGTAATAATGGAACTGGCTTTGCACCTTTACCACTTGAACCTAAAAATCCTGTAACTCCTGGTGTATTTCTAACTATATACCAAGATTCATCTGACATAATCATTTCTACAAGTACATAGCCTGGAAACATCTTCTTAATCTTCTCTTTTTGTGTACCATCCTTTATTTCTATTTCTTTTCTCTCTGGTACAATTACTCTAAATATGTTTTCTTCCATATCCATGGAATTTATTCTCATGTCTAATTTTTCTTTTACTTTTGTTTCATGACCAGAATATGTGTTTACAACATACCATTTTTTTTCTTCCATATTATGCTACTAACTCCTTTATATATGATATTAGTGATACTAATAAATCTAACATCAAAAAGAATAATGCAATAAATATTATAAATATAACAACTGCTATTGAATATTTTAGTAAGTCTTTTTTGGAAGTCCACTTTATTTTTGGTATTTCTTTTTTTACTCCAACAAAGAAATTTACAATAGAAAATCTTTTTTTATCTTTTTCTTTTGACATATTAGTCTCCTTTTTTCCAAAATAAAAAACACTTTTGTGTTCATCAATATTAAATTAACATAATTTGAAATAATAGTCAATCATTTTCTTTTATAATGTTCTTTATTTTGTTTTTTATTCTAAATATTGCACTTTCTATAGATTTATAACTTTTATTTAGAATAATGCTTATTTCTTTATTTGTTTTATTATTTATTCTTAAATTAAAAACTTGTTTTTCTAATACTGTAAGCTCTTCTGATATTCTTTTTATTAGATATTCATTACTTTCTTTATTTATTAATGCCTCTTCTGCATTTTCTGAATTAGTTGAAATAAATGTTTCAATAAATGCTTTATCATCATCTAATTTATAATCTAATGAGTATGAATCATTAAGCATGCTGTGTTTTTTTCTACTTGCTTTTCTAACTGCAGAACAAATCTTTCTATCAATACATAAAGTTGCAAATGTTGAAAATTTATAATCCTTTGCTTCTGCATATCCTTTTATTGCTTCGTCAAGTCCTATTAAACCCTCTTGATATAAATCATTATAATCTATTCCTTTGTTTGAAACTAAATTAATATATTTCTTTACTTTTAAATCAATAATTGGTTTATATTTTTCAAATAATATTTTGTTTGCTTCTTCATTGTTTTCTGATATTAAATATAATAGTTCATTATCATTATCATATATTTTATATATTTTCTCTTGTTTGTTCATTCAACACCTGCTTTCGTTGTCTTATTATTTCATATATAACAATACCAGTTGCAACAGATACGTTTAAACTGTTAATTTTTCCATACATTGGTATTTTAATTAAGAAGTCACATAAATCTCCTGTTAATTTACTTATTCCTTTACCTTCATTTCCTAAAACAATTGCAATTGGTATATTATAATCTATCTGAGTATATTCTTCGCCATTACCTAGTGTTGTCCCCGCTATCCAAACACCATTTTCTTTTAATTTATTTATTACATTATTAATATTAGCAACAGCTGCTATTTTAATATTATTTATTGAACCAGCACTTGTTTTAATAACAGTTGAATTTACTTTAACTGCTCTATCATTTGGAATTACTATATAATCAACTCCTGCTGCTTCACATGTTCTTATTATTGCACCAAAATTATGGGTATCTTCTATATGATCAAGTATTACAATGAGTGTATTACTATTTATATTGTCATATATTTCATTTATATCTATATAACTATATTCCTCTACATCTGCAATAATACCCTGATGATTACCACTTTCTATATTATTTATCTTCTTAATATCTATTTTTTCTACATTTATGTTTCTTTTTTTTATTAACTCAAAAATTTCCTCATCATCAAAATTATTAGCAAGTTTTATAGAATATATCTTCTTGTTGTTTTCTAAATAATCTTTTACTACATTCTTACCATATATTATCATTTTGCCTCCATAATTCGAAAAATAAACACACCTGTGTTTATTTGATTTTAATTACTTTTTCTCCATCCTTAGAATATAAATATTTTTCTCTTGCATATCTTGCTGCATAATCTGGGTCTTTTAATTTTACTATTGAGTCATCTAACTCTTTTTCTACTTGTTTTAATTTGCTAATATCTGCTTTCAATTTTGTTTCTTCTACTGCTTTATCATTTATTTGCACTAATACACCAAAAACATTATATACAAAAAATGCTGACACACAAAGAAACATAATAGTTATTAGAAAATATCTAACACTTTTTTTAATAACTCTCTTCTTTTTTTTCATAGACTTCACCAATTATAACTTAACAAAAAAAGTGAAATATATCAATATTAAAAACTTTTTATGTAAACATATTTGTAAATTCTACTGTTCCTCGTTATACTTTGCAAATATTGCATCTTCGAACATTTTTCTTGTTTCTTGATTTAATGGATGAGCAACATCTTCATGTCCTTCTGCTGTTTTCCTGCTTGGCATTGCAAGAATAAATCTATCTTCTTTTTCAAGAATTCTTATTCCATATATTGCAAAACAGTCATCAATTACTACTGATGCAAATCCTTTCACGCGAGAGTTTTCTTTCTCGAATTTTCTTACTTTCACTGATGTTATTTCCATGATAATTCTCCTTTCGATTGCAAAATTTCTCTTGTTAAATATATTTTAGCATATTAAATAAAAAAAGCAAATTTTTTGCTTTTCTACTTTATTTTCTTTTTAACAAATATTGCTGCTCCAAGACCAACTACAATACACGAAATTATTAAAAAGTAATTTTTAATATCTCGTCCTGTTGATATTGCTATGATTAATGTAGCACTATCATTAGAACCTGATGATGATGTTTCAATATCAGTCATTCTAATAATGCTGTTTTCACCAACATCTAGTATTGTAAATCCAGGAGAATCATCTTCATCAATTAAATCATATCCATTTGGTGCTTGTTTCTCTACAATTCTATATACTCCTGTTGGTAATCCAGTTAAAGTTGCAAGTCCACTACTAGTGCTAAAGACAGCCGTAGAGGTTTCTGTTTCTTCATCTGTATACTCATATACTCCCGTATCTGTTTCTTCAAGCAAAACGTCAGTATATACGTTATTTACTTTCCTTTGTAAACTGAATAGCCCCCCTGATATATATACTCCATCTTCATCAACTTTTTCAAAGATTACTCCTCCTGTAATACCATTAACTATCTTAACTGTTAAATCTTCACTTCCCAATTCAACATCTGTTTCTGGATCATCAGGTATCTGATAATCATCTGGTGCTTGTGTTTCAGTTATTACATAATTACCAATAGGTAAATATGTTATTGTGATTAAACCATTTGTTGTTGATAGTTCGGTTACTGTTCCATTTTCTGAATATACATATACTCCATTACTTCCAGTAAAATGCATTGTGTTGCCACTTTCTTTATCTTCAATTGTGAACTTTGCACTAGAGTCAGTAATAAGCTGAAGTCTTTCATCATATTTTTGTATTATTAATTCTGTTGGAATTTCCTCAACAGTCGCCTGCGTTAAATTATTTAAATCACTTGATGGTGTAACTCCAACACAAGCACTATTAATTTTATAACCCTCTGGAGCTGTTGATGCATCTTCTTTTACATATACCTTCGCAGATGTTTCTAAATTTGTAAATTCTGCTATACCTGTTTCTCCTGTTGTTCCACTTGCTATTGGTGTACCAGTACAAGCACTACTACTATATACATTAAATCTTACATCTGGAATTGGATCTTCAGTAATACTATCTATTTTTAATACTTTTATACCAAATTTTTGTGTATATACAGATAATGTTTTTGTAATTAAATCTCCTGGTGTTGCTTGAACTAGTCCTTGTACTTCTCCACTTTTTTCATACCAATTGACTGTTGTACCACTGCTTTGTCTTTTCTTATATGAAATTGTTACTGGGGTTGAAGAATCAATATATTTATTTGATTTTATAGTTATTGAGTTTGATGAATTAACTGTCACAGTTACATCACTATCATTTGTTGATATTGTACATTCTCTTCCATTATTGCTTGATTTTGCAACACATCTTTTAAAACTACTATTTGTAACTGATATTGTACCAACATATTTCTTTGTATTTGAATCGTAATTTAGTTTTAATGGTGTTGTACCATTATCAAATCTAGAAGGATAAACTCCATCTACACTAGCCATATCTACAAGTCTCTTGTACTCTGCACTAACATATGTATTATCTGCTGGAGATGCAGTATTATTTCCATAACACTTCGCTCCATTTACAAATGCAGTACAGAATGACGAATTTGTTAATCCATGTATTGAAGGCGTTTTATCTGCAACATAACTATTAAATGTTGTTCTTTCTGTAGTTACAATCTCCCATAGTAATCCTTGTGTAGCTATACTTCTTGCTAATGCTATTTTATGAGGATCTGTAGATGACTCCCATTCTGAATATTCCATTTCATTAACAGCGCTTATAAAGCTTGATTTACTTGAAAAAGCCATAGCAGAAACAGCAGTACTATCTATTGGATTAGATAAAGGATAGATATATGTAAGTACTTTCCTAATAAGGCTTTTTCTTGTAGAATCTAATCTCAAATAACTAAGTTTTGTATATGCTGTAGGTATTGTTGAACTGTAACTATATTCTGTAAATGCCTCATCATTATCAGCTGGTGTACCTGGTTCTATACAGTATGCTTGATAATAACTTGTTCCTTTATTTATGTAATATACCTGAAATTTTGCAAAAGAAATTGTATCATTGTATATACTTTTATTTAGAAAATATACTGCATTTTTATTACCATGTGAACCACTTCCGTAACCATCAGTATCTTCTACTCTTTCAAAATATCCAGTTCTGGTCGTAGCACTAATGTTGATAGGTATTAGTAGAAATAAGAATAGTATTATAAGTATTATTTTCTTTTTCATTTTTTCATCCCCCTATTCATCCGTGCCTAGTGTTAGTGGCTGTAAGTCATAAATACTAGCACTATTTACAAATTCCCCGGCCTCTTTACTGGTTATGTAAAAAGCAATAGTAAGATATTTCTTATCTCCACCATAGATTAGTTCATCACTTAGGGTTCTATTTACTAAGAAACCATTATCATCTATTTCCCATCCTGTGTTTTCATCATATTCTTCATTAAATGCCATTCCACTTGGTGCGTAATCCACTACTTCCATTGCATATCCAGGATAATATTTTGTATTTTCTAGTTCCAATGTATATACTACTTTTATAGTAACCTTGCTCATGTCTTTTACATCTATCTTTGCACTTTTTACTTTATCAAACTCATATACTTTATCAGCAGCAAAAGCACTTTGTACAATTACTCTTGTAATATATTTATTTATTGAAAGAGCAAATACTTTTTTCAGTGCAAGCCCAAGATTGACATTATTAACACTGGTAGTTGTTATTTCTACAGTATATTCTGGGCTTAATGCAAATACTTCTTCTCCTTCTGTTTGAGAAGTAAATACTGATTTATATGATGGTAATGCTGTTTCATTATCTTTTGTTGGAAAATACCTTTCAGTATCATAAGTTGCTTTAACATAGTATGTTTCCCCAACCTCTAATCCATTAAATGAATAATTTCCATCTGAATCGGTTGTTGTTTCAGCAATTAATAAGTCATTTGAGTCATATAATTCTAATACTATATCTTCTAATTCTCTTTCGGTTTCATCTCTTTCTCCATCATAAGAGAAATCTTCCCATACTTTACCATTTAATACAATAGCACATATTTCTGCTTCAGCAGAGTTGCTTACTTCATATGTTTTATCATATTTTACATACGCTGTTGTTGAATATATATCTCCATTTTCAGCTTCATCTGCATTTAATGTGAAACTAATGTCGGTACTTGCACCAGCATTTAATGCCTTATTAACTTTAATTGCAGTTACCATTTCCTTTTTTGTTACTGTATCATTATTACTACATAAATACCAATCATCACTATCTGCATAGGCATCTATATCATTTATAAATGTACTTGCTGCTGTATTAGTACAATACGCCCCATTTGGTGTTGTATCTAAATAATATGAACCTTCATAATCACTATTTGAATCACCACTATATGGTAATATATTTATTGTTGATACTGTAGCAATATTACTTTCTGTACCATTAAATATTTCTGTTTTATAGTTAATATCCATATCATCTGAATATGTGACTGTAGGTGTTACTGCTACTTGTCTAAACATAACTGCAGAAGATCCAAATACATATATTTCTTTACTTGTTGTTCTTTCAGAATCTGTGCTAGTATCTGACTTCTCACTTTCTGTTTCTGCACTTATAATTATTACAACTTCCTGTGTTGAGGTTGAATCAAGATTTATATACGTATCAAAATATATTTGATCAATATAATCATTTATTTTATATCCTGCAAGAGTATATGTAAGTTTTGTATAACCATTGTAATCTCCACCTGATTGTTCTTCATCTGAATCTGGTTCTAAATATCGTGAATTTGCTGAATATAATAATCCTGGTGAAATATAAGCATATATTGTTATATTATCTAAATTTAAATCTGCAGTATTTAATATATCAACATTAGATTTAACCGTGGGACTAATTGACCATGTTAGTGCTTCACTATATGAAGATGAGAAGTCTGTATCTCCTTGGCTATCTTTTAGTTCTAAGTCTGTTCTTGCTTTAAATGTTGTATATACTAACTCTTTATTTGTTGAATTAATAGTAAGTACATCATCAATTGCAAATGTTGAT
>Ga0116157_10000753_pt1 | contig 32743 bp, 20 predicted proteins | sample AD_UKC048_MetaG_FD_89882 | JGI IMG/M metagenome (GOLD analysis project Ga0116157, IMG submission 89882) | Active sludge microbial communities of municipal wastewater-treating anaerobic digesters from USA - AD_UKC048_MetaG | ecosystem: Engineered > Bioreactor > Anaerobic > Digestate | place: USA... | reverse complement strand
GTTTCGGGAACACGAGGCCGCAGGTTCGAAACCTGCCACCGAGACCAATCTCACTCTTCACTTCAACCCACCCCACTCATCATGAAACGCTCGATGATCCAGCGCAGGCAGGACGCCGAGCGCGAACGAATAGAACTCTGCAGTGCCGCGCTTCGCCGCGTGGTGCGGCGCGCACGGCCCACGCCGGACTTCGGCAAGGCGATCGAAGAGGCTGAACGCGGCTTCGAAGGCGTTGTCGTGCGCGACCCCCAGTCCTGGCATCCGCAGATGAAGACGCGCGACGCAGCAAGGTTGCGCTTGGCCGCGGCGCGGCATCTCTTCGCGCGCTACCCGGTTGCCGACATGCTCGAGCACATCTGGATCGACGACGCGGGTCTCGGTGCCGACGAAGTGCGACTGCGCCGACAGTGGTACGTCGCGGCGGCGCGTGGTGATTCGCTATACAAGGCGGGCGCCAGCACCTGGCTGACGCGCAAGGAGGTCCATGCGTTCCTCAATCCGGCCGCCGGCCTGAGCTTCGTCGAAGCCTTCTGGGAGGCCATCGCTCGTTCGTATGTCGACGATGCCAAGTTGGCTCTGCGCATTGCTCGTTCGAAGATCGGCAGGACGCCGCGCGAGGAGATCGGCTTCTGGCGCGAGGTGGCCCGATTCTTCTGCGTCAACCCGGCATCGTTGGAAACGATCGACGATCTGTGCGACTACCTCGCCGAATGCCGGCGAGGTGACCCCGCCTACAGGCTCGAAGGCCGTACCCTGTCGTCGCTCATTCGCAGGATGCACGAGTGGCACCGCGACATCGCGGCCATCGAGCGCATCGAGGCGATGCGGCGCCGGGCTCAGGGGCGTGCTGCCAGCGCGTCGACTGCCAACGCCGTCTGGGTCGGGTCTCCGCTCGCCGATTGGGAGTGGGTGCCGTCCTCGAAAGACGCCAAGGCCAAGGGCGAGCGCTTCGTCGTCCGGCAACTGAAGCAGGCCGAGGACTTGGTGATGGAAAGCCGGGCGATGCGGCACTGCGTGTCGACCTATGCGGGTAAGTGCATCGCTGGCCGCGCGTCGATCTGGTCGCTGCGGCGGTGCACGAAGGAACGCATCGACCGCCTACTCACGATCGAAGTCGATCCGCAGGCCCAAGCCGTCCAGGTGCGCGGGTTCGGCAATCGGCTGGCAAACGCGGACGAGCGCAACGTCGTCGAGCGCTGGGCTAAGGCGCGCGGCATCACGCTGCGGTGAATCGCCGCGTGCGCTTGGGTGTGGCCGTAGCTCAATGGCAGAGCTGCGGGATGTGACCCCGCCGGTGCCGGTTCGACTCCGGCCGGTCACCCCCAAGCGCATGCAGCTTCAATGCGTCGCGAACTCGAGCGGCAGAGTACCGGCCCCTTAAGCCGGCATGTCAGGGTTCGAGCCCCTGGCGACGCACCAGCACCAACCCCCTCGTGGCGGAATAGGCAGACGCACCGGTCTCAGAAACCGGAGCCCGCAGGGCATGTCCGTTCGACTCGGACCGAGGGGACCAGCAACAGTCCGGTAGCTCAGTGGCAGAGCGGCGCCCTCATGAGGCGACGGTCGGTGGATCGTGCCCACCTCGGACTACCAAGCTCTACAACCGCGCAGGAGGTGCGCCATGAAACCGATCGACAAAGACGACGTGTGCTTTCGAGGTCACGAGCAAACGCCGCAAGGGCTTCCCGTCTGAGACGGGGGTCAAGCGCGGTGACCGCGTCGTGCGCGGCAACAAGGAGCTCAGCGAGAAGCTCGGTCGAAACGACCCATGCCCATGTGGTTCCACGAAATCGTTTCAAGCGCTGTTGCCTCGGAAGCGGCTGCTTTTGACGGCTCGAACCGTCATCACTACCGGCGCTGAATCCTTGGCGCCGATCCATACGAGCGGGGTGTAGTCGAGAGGCCTCAGACAGCCGGCTTTGAACCGGTGCACACAGGTTCGAATCCTGTCGCCCCTGCCCGATCCATCCACCGAGCGGCCATGAAAGGAGGCCACCCATGCACCACCCGCACCACAGCCACGTGCTGCAACTCGACATCCAGGGCACGCCGCAGGCGTGGATCTCGCTCGAGCATGCGGCCGCTCACGTGGCCACGGGCTCGGTGGCGTGGGTCGACGGCTGTGGCCCGCTGGCCACGCTGCGCGGCGGCTTCAACGTCGTGCGCGGCCGCCAGTCGCTGATCGATGTGCATCCGATCATCGCGCTGCGTGGCGCGTCCAAGGTCAACCTGTTCGACCTGGTGCCGGCCTTCAGCAAGCTCAAGCTGTTCCGCCGCGACCGGTTGACGTGCGCCTACTGCGGCCAGCGCTTTCACGAGCGCGAACTGCAGTGCGAGCACATCCTGCCGGAATCGCGCGGCGGCCGCTGGACCTGGATGAACCTGGTCACCGCCTGCGGGCCGTGCAACGGCCGCAAGGCCGACCGCACGCCGGAGGAAGCGGGCATGCCGCTGGTGTACCTGCCGTACGTGCCGAGCCGTTTCGAGGCCTTTCTGCTGGAAGGCCGGAACATCCGTGCCGACGTGCACGAATGGCTGGCTGCGCGCCTGCCGAAAGGATCGCGCCTGAGCTGAAGGGCTCGGACGCCTCAGAGTCTGCTGTGAAAGGCGAACGCTCACAGGTCAGGGGTTCGTGAACCCCGCCGGTGTGTGGCATTCGGATCCGTCCGTGGGTGCCACACATGCCGCGCCGCCGGAAGCAGCGGAAGCGGTCATCCAAGGTGGCAGCGCAAGCTGCCGGGTTCGAGTCCCGGATGACCTCCACTGTTGTGTAGCTCAGTCGGGTAGAGCAACTCCGCAAGGAGTCTGTCGAAGGTTCGAATCCTTCCCAACGAATGGCCTGATAAGCCATCTCTAGCAACAAACGGTCGAAAGACCACCGCCGAACGTGCACCCAGGGCGCAAGCCCAAACGTGCATCAGCGGCGGCCGCTTGTGCGCCGAGCACGCGGGGATTCGCATCCACGGCCAGCCGAGGGGTTCTCAGGGAGGGAGCCGCCGACGCGCACCGTGCGATCCGAGCCCAGGCATTCGTCGTCCGCGGCCGTTGCTGTAACGGCACCCTTTTCATTCACACGCTTCAACCAAGAAGGAGAACTCCCATGAAGATCAAGCGTGTCACCGTGAAGAAGAACGAGCGCGGCTTGCTGCTGCGCAATGGCGATTTCGAGCGCGTGCTGCAACCCGGCACGCACTGGCTGTTCGCCGGCCTCGACACCCTGCGCGTGGAGCTCTTCGCGCTCGAGCAGCCGGCGTTCACGCACGGTCTGGCTGACTACCTGATGGCCAAGGAGCCCGAGGTGGTCGCCGCCGAGTTCGTGCGCGTCGAGCTCACCGAGAACCAGGTCGGCCTGCGCACCGAGAACGGCGCGCTGGTCGAGGTGCTCGCGCCGGCCACCCGGCGCCTCTACTGGAAGGGCCTGGCCGAGGTGCAGGTCGAGGTGATCGACATTGGCGCCTCGGCCGAGGTGCCGCAGGCGCTGGTGGTGCGGCTGGTGCAAACCCAGCTGCGCCAGCGCGCGGTGCAAGGCCTGGCCGGCGTGCTGCAGGTGCAGGTGCCCGAACACGGCGCCGGCATGCTGTGGATCGACGGCAAGGTCGAGCGGCTGCTCGCGGCCGGCTCGTACGCGTTCTGGAAGTTCACCCGCAACGTGTCGGTCGAACTCGTGGACCTGCGGCTGCAGGCCCTCGAGGTCACGGGCCAGGAGATCCTGACCCGCGACAAAGTCGCCCTGCGGCTGAACCTCTCGGCGACCTGGCGCTTCACCGATGTGCTGAAGGCCTACAAGGAGCTGGCCAAGCCCGCGGAACACCTGTACCGCGAGCTGCAGTTCGGCCTGCGCGCCGCCGTGGGCACCCGCTCGCTCGACGAACTGCTCGAGAACAAGACGGTGATCGACGAGGTCGTCACCGCCCAGGTCAAGGCGAAGCTCGCCGACTACGGTCTGCAGCTCGACGGCGTGGGCGTGAAGGACATCGTGCTGCCTGGCGAGATGAAGACCATCCTCGCCCAGGTGGTCGAGGCCGGGAAGTCGGCCGAGGCCAACGTGATCCGTCGGCGTGAAGAGACGGCAGCGACGCGCTCGCTGCTGAACACCGCCAAGGTGATGGAGGACAACCCCGTCGCCCTGCGGCTGAAGGAGCTCGAGACGCTGGAACGCGTGGCCGAGCGCATCGACAAGATCTCCGTGTTCGGAGGTCTGGACCAAGTTCTCAACGGGCTGGTGAAGCTGCGTTGAGCGTTGGGGGAGGCTGCATCGGCAGCCTCCCCTGGACATGGAGAATGAATCATGGAAACCAACCACATCCACGAAGACGTGCCCGGCGGCGTGCCGCTGAAGATGTGGACGCGCGGCGTGCCCGTCGAAGACGAGGCCAAGCGCCAGCTAACCAACGCCGCGCGCCTGCCCATCGTCTTCAAGCACATCGCGGCCATGCCTGACGTGCACTTCGGCATCGGCGCCACCGTGGGCTCGGTGATCCCGACCATCAAGGCCATCATCCCGGCCGCGGTGGGCGTGGACATCGGCTGCGGAATGATCGCCTGCAAGACCACGCTGACGGCGCAAGACCTGCCCGACAACCTGGGCCCGCTGCGCTCGGCCATCGAGCGCGCGGTGCCGCACGGCCGCCAGCCCGGCAGCCGCGATCCGGGTGCCTGGCAGAAGGCGCCGGGCGCGGTGAACACCGCCTGGGCGCAACTGGAGCCCGAGTTCACCGAACTGTGCCGCGACTACCCGAAGCTCGCGAAGACCAACCACATCCAGCACCTTGGCACGCTGGGCACGGGCAACCACTTCATCGAGGTGTGCCTGGACGAAGCGGGCTTCGTGTGGTTCATGCTGCACTCGGGCTCGCGCGGCGTGGGCAACTTCATCGGCACGATGTTCATCGAGCTGGCCAAGCAGGACGCGATGCGCCACCAGACGAATCTGCCGGACCGTGACCTGGCCTACTTCGAAGAAGGCAGCCGCTACTTCGGCGACTACGTGCGCGCCGTGGGCTGGGCGCAGAAGTTCGCCGCCATCAACCGCGAGGTGATGATGAAGCGAGTGATCGAAGCCGCGAAGACGGTGATCCGCAAGAACTTCCAGAGCCACATCGAGGCGGTGAACTGCCACCACAACTACGTGAGCCAGGAGCGCCACTTCGGCGAAGACGTGTACGTCACCCGCAAGGGCGCAGTGAGCGCGAAGGCCGGGCAGCTGGGCATCATCCCCGGCAGCATGGGCGCGCGCAGCTACATCGTGCGCGGCAAGGGCAATCCGGAGTCGTTCGAGTCGTGCTCCCACGGCGCTGGCCGCGTGATGAGCCGCGGCGAGGCCAAGCGCCGCTTCACGCTGGCCGACCACCGCGCCGCAACCGAAGGCGTCGAATGCCGCAAGGACAAGGACGTGATCGACGAGACGCCCGCGGCCTACAAGGACATCGACGCGGTGATGGAGGCGCAGCGCGATCTGGTGGACGTGGTGCACACGCTGAAGCAGGTGGTGTGCGTGAAGGGATGAGCGAGAGCTCGGCCGGTTCGGGGCGTTCGGCGGGAGTCGGGCGCCCCGTTTTCTTTGTGGGCTATGCCGGCCGAGAAGGCATCGGCAGGAGGGGTGTTGACATGCGCATGCAAACGAATACACTTGCAGCCAGTTGAATCAATGCAGGGTCCTCCACCATGGCCACTCATGCTCCTGCCACATCGATGGAGCCGCTATCGGCGCGGATCCCGAGCGATCTCTATCTCTGGCTCGCGCAGCTTCAGGTCGAAGGCGCCACCACGAACAGCGACAAGCTGCGTGTGCTGCTCGGGCAGCTCAAGCGACAGCACGACGGCGCACTCGACTACGTGGCCGCCCACGCCTGGGCGCGCGACCTGATGGGACGGTTGCGCGAATCGCTCGTCCGTGCCGAGGGGCGGACGGGCAAGCACTCCGAGGTGGTGAGCCTGTTGCTCGATCACCTAACGTCCATGCTGGCCCTGGCGGTGAGCCAGGCGCCGGCCAGCGAAGGCGACGCCACCAAATTCGAAGAGGCCTTGGTCCGCCGTGCCTTCGCCCTGTGTGAGACCCTGCTGCGCCAAGGCACCACGCCCAACGCGGCGGCTTACGATCCGACCGTTGTCAGGCGCCTGATGGGCCCGACGATCGAGTTGGCCATGAACCTGCAAACCTCGAAAGGATCCTGAGATGTCCGAAACCCTCAAGACCCGTGTCGGCCGAGTCATCGCCGGCAGCGTGCATGCGCTGCTCGATCGCATCGAAGACCAGGCGCCCGAGGCCATGATGGAGCAGTCCATCCGCGAAGCCGACGCCGTCATCGACGACGTCCGGCACGAGCTCGGCGTGGTTTCGGCAAATCGACATCTGTCGCAACAGCAGCATGCCAACCTGAACAGCCAGCACGCCAAGCTGGCGGCTCAGATCGACGAGGCCCTCACCGGTGGGCGAGAAGACCTGGCCCGCGCCGCCGTGGCCCGGCAGCTCGACATCGAAGCGCAACTGCCAGTGCTCGAGACCACGCTTGGCGAATACACCCGCCAGGAAAGTGAGCTGCAGGGCTACGTGGCGGCGCTGCTCGCGAAGAAGCGCGAGATGCAGGAGGCGCTGTCCGAGTTCCGCAAGAGCCGGGCAGCGGCCGCAGCGACGGTGTCCTCGAAGGGCGGGGCCGGCGGTAGCAACGCCGAGCATCGCATCGACAGCGTCACGGGTGCGTTCGACCGCATCTACGAGCGTCAGACGGGGCTGTCCGGGACTGCGCGCGGCAATACGCTTCAGCAAGCCGCCCAGCTGAAGGAACTGGACGACATGGTGCGCGACAACAAGATCGCTGAACGCATGGCGCAACTGAAGGCGAACAAGGCATGAGCCTGTTCACGGCGCCGCAGAATCTGCCTTTCGGCATCGGCTTCGCGCTCATTGTCGGAATCGCCTTGCTGGAAGGTCTGGGCATGCTCATCTCGATGAGCCCCAGCAACCTTCTGGATGACTTCCTGCCTGAGATCGACGGAGACTCGGGCCTGGACCGTGTGCTCGGTTGGCTGCACGTGGGCAAGGTACCTGCACTGGTGCTTCTGCTGCTCTTTCTCAGCGGCTACACGGTGTTCGGCTACAGCCTCCAAGTGGTCGCCAACGGCTTGTTCGGTGGCTACCTGCCCGCATGGCTCGCAGGCCTCTTTGCCGTGCCAGCGGGCATGGCGACCGTCCGCGGCCTGGGTTCGCTGATCGCCCACATCATCCCTCGCGACGAGACAAGCGTGGTCAGCGAGCAGAGCCTCGTCGGGCGGGTGGGGGTGATCGTCAGCGGCGGTGCGCGCCGCGGGCTGGCTGCGCAGGCGAGGGTGAAGGACAGTCACGGTCGATCGCACTACTTGATGGTGGAGCCGGACATCGACGACGAGGTCTTCGACGAAGGCACGCAGGTGCTGATCGTCAGGAAGGCGGGTGCCTTCTACCGCTGCATCGCCAACCCGCACCCAACGCTGATGTAGAGAGCCGGTACGTCACAACACGAATCACCTTGAGGGAGAACAGACAAGATGAACAACCTGATCGAACTGTTGACCATCGCGGGCATTGCCTTTGTCTCGCTGTTGACCATCGGCATCATCTTCGCGCGGCTGTACAAGCGGTCGACGAAGGAGACCGCCTTCGTGCGCACGGGCTTGGGCGGGCAGAAGGTGATCATGGATGGTGGTGCGATCGTGCTGCCGGTCTTCCACGAACGTGTGCTGGTGAACATGAACACGCTCAAGCTCGAGGTCGTCCGCCGCGAGCGCGAGAGTCTGATCACCAAGGATCGGATGCGCGTCGACGTCACGGCAGCGTTCTTCGTCCGGGTAAAGCAGACCGAGGAATCGGTGAGCATTGCGGCGCAGACCCTCGGCGCGCGAACCATGAGCCCCGACGAGCTCAAGGCCCTGGTCGAGGACAAGTTCGTCGACTCGCTGCGCGCTACCGCGGCCACGATGACCATCCAGGAGCTTCAGGACAAGCGTCGCGACTTCGTGCAGGCCGTCCAGAACGCGGTCGCGGAAGATCTGGAGAAGAACGGTCTCGAGTTGGAGTCGGTCTCACTGACGAGCCTGGACCAGACCGACAAGCAGTTCTTCAACCCGAACAACGCATTCGACGCGGAAGGCCTCACCCGGCTCACCGAGCAGACCGAGGCTCGCCGCAAGCAGCGCAACGACGTCGAACAGGACACCGAGGTCCAAGTGCGGACCAAGAACCTCGACGCCACGCGCCAGAAGCTCACCATCGAAAAGGACCAGGAGTTCGCGACACTCGGCCAGCAGCGGGAAATCGAAGTCACGCGTGCCGAGCAGGCAGCGCTGATCGCTTCTCAGCAGGCCGAGCGCAACCGAGAAGCCGAGGCGGCCAAAATCGAGGCGGAGCGGCAGGTCAGCCAGAAGCGCATCGAAGCCGAACGTGAGATCAAGGCGGCGGAGATCGAGAAGAACCTCGTGATCCAGACGCGCGAGATCGAGCTTGAGCGCAAGACCGAGATGCAGCGCGCTGAGCAGCGCAAGCAGGTGGAGATCGCACGCCAGGACACGCAGATCGCGATCGCGAACAAGTCGCGCGAGCAGTCTGACGCCGACGCCGCCGCCAACCTGGCGCGGGCCGAGGCCGTCAAGGCGGAAGAAGGCGTGAACACCGCCCGACAGGTGGCCGTGGCGGAACGCGAGAAGAACATCCAGCTGATCGAGGCCTCGAAGGAAGCCGAGCAGAACGCCATCGCCGTCAAGGTGTCGGCATCGGCCGAGAAGGAGGCCGCGCTCGATCGGGCCGAAGCCGTAACCATCGAGGCGAAGGCGCGGCAGGCCGCCGCGCTGGCGGAGGCCGAAGGCAAGCGCGCGATCAACGAAGCGCTGAACACGCTGTCGGCCGCGCAGATCGACCTGCAGGTGCGAACGCTTCTGCTGCAGCAACTGCCTCAGATCCTCGAACAGGCGGTGCGGCCGATGGAGAAGATCGAATCGATCCGCATCTTCCAGGTTGGAGGCATGCCGGGCGCGGCGAACTCCAGCATGGAGGGCGCGGCGACCGGCACCGGCGGCGGTGGCGCAACGTTTCCCGAGCAGGTGATGAACTCGGCGCTGCAGTACCAGTTGGCCAAGCCGATCGTCGATGCGGTGATGAAGGACGCCGGCTTGTCCAACGAGGGGATCACCGGCGTCGCCACTGCGTTGTCGGGCATGTTGAAGAAGCCCGAGGCGCAAGGCTGAGCAAGTTCATCCGCGCGGCATGGAATCGATGGCGCGTGCCTCCTGGCGAAGGCGCGCGCTCATCGCATACCAGTCGATCCGGCGCGTCACCAGCATCACCGCGGCCAGCACAACGAACAGCAGCACCGAGCCGAGCACCAGCGCAGACTGCTCGCTGAGCAGCAGAAGGTACAGCAGTCCATACAACCCGCCGATGCCCCCGGCGAAAGCCAGGCCGGCACGTCGGCCTCGAAGCACATGGGTGCCGTAGTGGCCGAGCAGGAGCGTGCAGGCCGTGGCCGCAGCGGCATAGGCAAGGCCGAAGTCGATGTGTTCACCCAGGCTCACCAGCAGCAGGAAGAACAGCGCGAGCGCGCAGCCGACGAGCGCGTACTGGATGGGGTGGACTCTCAGCTGCCGCATCACCTCCACCAGACCCACGGCCACAAAGGTCAGCACGATGAAGAGCAGGCCGTACTTCGTCGCACGGTCGCTGAGCACGTAGGTGCTTACCGGGTCGATGAAGGCGACCCCGAATCGTTCGATGCATGAAGGCGTGGGCTGGCCTGTCGCTACCAGTGCGGGCGCCGTATCGGCCGCGCTGCACAGGCCGAATCCGCCGAGTAACTCGGCTCCGCTGCGGCTGGCCAGCGAACTGAGTTGCCACTCTGCCTGGAAACCCTTGTCGGTCACGCTGCGTTGTGTCGGCAGGAAGCGGCCGTTGAACGACGGGTGCGGCCAGTCCGACGTCAATCGGAAGCTAGAGTGCTCCCCGATGGGCGAGAACGCCAGATCCTCGGTACCCACCAGTTCGACGCTCACGGTGGCGTTCAGCGACGTCTTGCCATCGAGGGCTCTTCCGGCAGGCCACAGAGCCTGAAAGCCGCGCGTCACTTGAGCAGCCGGCGTGCCCGGCTGGACCGGGACCTCCGTGCCGTCCAGTGCAACGGTAGCGGTGCGTATGCCGCGCGGGTCGGCGACGCCGACCCACAGTACGGGGTCGGCGCAGCGCTGCAGCACGCCGTGGCGCGGCGGATCGGGTTGCAGCGCAAGCAGGCTCGACCAGTCCGCCTGCAGACTCGCCTTCAGCACATAGCCATTGATCCGGAAGATGCCCCGTGCGCGGGGCTCGATGCGCGTCGCGGCATCGACTCCGAGCCGGTTCGGCACGGCTGCCAGGGTGAACTCCCGGCGCTGCTCGACCCATCGCCGATCCTTGCCCTCGCCCTGCTCGATCTGCCACTGTTCGGTGCACTGGCGCTGAATCACGGGCCCGGCCAGCATCTGACCTCCCGCCAGGCTGTCGGCGATACCACGCTGTGCCTCGCGCAAGCGACCCTCGCGCTCGGCGACCAGGCTGCCCACCAGGCTCAGCGCCCAGAGCAGCCCGAGCACTACGCCGCCCAGCGACAGCCACTTTCCCACCAACGGAAATCGCATGCTTCCTCCCTCGCTGCCATGTTTCGGAAGCCGCGGACTGTGGTGTGGGTGAGTGAACCAGGAGTGAAGTCCGTGAACTGCGTGTGAAGTGCGGGCCGCCGGGAGCCATCGCCCGCCGACGCGTCGATATAGTCGACTCTGCCGCTCAAACGCACAGACATTCAGGGAGGAATGCGATGCTGAAGTGGATGGCCAAGCTGCTCGATGGAGAAGCCTTCGAGCTGCCGCCCGGCGTGCCTGAGGCCTGGGTCCAGCGCCTGGAGAAACTGCTCGAGCCGCTGGACAAGGTCGACGGCGGCAAAGGCCGCAAGGGGCTGGCGCGCGACATCATCGGCTTCGTGCTGCACGGCGAGCCGATGGCCGTGCTGAGCGAAGTCAGTCAGCGGCCGGAAGTCGGTGAACGGTTCCGGCTCACCGGCTACCACTACGGCCGCGGAGATCGCGAGCTGCCTGATGTCTTCGAGCAACTCGGCCATGTCCCGGCCGCGGTGGCCCTGCGATGGGCACGGTTGCTCGAAGCCAGCGTGAAAGGCCAGTCATCGTCGTGCCGCATGCAACTGCCGCGCGGCATCCATTGGCCCGAAGTGTTGCTGATGGCCAGCACCGAAAGCAGCGTCACCGGCTGGTCGAGCCAGCGCCCGAAGGCCCGCGGGCTGTCCTGCCAGCAGCTTGAGACGATGCTCCGAGAGGATGGCCTGGACCCCTCTGCACTGATCGTCGCCTGCTTCGCCACACCGGTGGATGTCGGCTATGGCGCCGAGCAGCGCCTGCTGATGCTGACCGATCTGCCCGACTATCCGCAGGCGCTCGAACGCCACCTGGAGGCCATCCGCCCGCACCTGCTCGCAGCGTCAGTGGCGCAGCGAGTACACGCGCTGGCCATGCTGGAGCCTGCCAGCGCGAAGGTACTCGATGAGCTCGCGCCACAGCTCTGTGAGCTGGGTGTAGCCAGCAGCAAGCAGGTTCGCGTGCAGGCGGAGGGCGCCTTGAGGCGCTGTGGCACCGCCGCGTCAGTCCCACTGCGCGAGCTGGCCCTGCATGGCAAGCCCGAGCAGCGCCTGCACGCGCTGAGGCTGCTGTACCGGCTTGCCGACGATCGAGGTGCCCAAGCCGACGTCGCGTTCGCGCGCAAGACCGCGGCGGCCGACAAGGCGCCCTCGGTGCAGGCGCTGGTCGCCGAATGGGAGGCCGGCCGCCAGGCGGAAGAACAGGAGGAGGCGGCCTACGAGGTCGTGCTGCCGACCGTCGACTGGTCGGCCGCCAGTTGCCACGTGCCCAAGGATGCGCTGGCGCGACTGTGGAAGGACATCGACGAATCGATCTCGCGGTCCAATGCGAGCATGCGCGAGCACCATGCGCGCATGACAGCGCAAGGACACAAGTTCCCTCTGCGACAGGATGAACCATTCACCGGCGCCGATGCCGCGGCGCTGCAGGCCTACCTCGACTCCGGCCGGCCTCAGTCGCCAGACCGCAGCCGACAACGCGGGCGTGGATGGAATCACGTGGCGCAGGCGGCCGTGAAGCTGGCAGACACCGAGGGCGTGGGGCCAGCGGCAATGTTCAAGGTCCTGCAGTTCTTCGACATCGCGACCTCGCACGACGGCATGCTGATGCACCCGGCCATCCAGGCGTTCAACGCGATGCACCGGCGCATCGGCAGGCCGACGCTGATCGAGATCTCCTGCATGCTCGAAGCCGTTGGCCGGCCGGGGCAGGCCCTGTTGCGCAACTATTGCCACTCCTGGGGCGCGCAGTTCGCCGGCGACTGGCCGAACGAGCACGTATGGCCCTACTTCGCGCACCACCTGGAAGCCGTGTTGCAGGCCTTGTTGCACAACACGATCAAGGACTACGCCTTCGGACGAGCCGGGCTGTTCCGTGCCATCGCCACGCTGCCCAAGCCACCGGCGGCGGCCATCAATGCGCTGTTCACGCTGGCCCTGGGCTCGGGCAAGACCGATCGCATGCCGGCCCAGGAGGCTTTGCAGCATCAACCGGACAAGGAGGCACGCATCATCGCGGCGCTCACCGACGGCAAGGCCGAGACGCGCGCCGTGGCCGCGCTGTGGCTGGCGCGCCTGCGTCACCAGCCGGCCGTGCCGGCGCTGGAGAAAGCCGTCGCGAAGGAGAAGCACGACCTTGCCAAGGGCGCGATGCTCGACGCGCTGCAAGTGCTCGGACAGCCGGTCGAGCGCTATCTCGACCGCGGCGCGCTGGCTGCCGAGGCCGCCAAGTCGCTCGCCAAGGGCATGCCGAAGGGCCTGGAGTATTTTTCGTGGAGTGCACTTCCGGAGGTCCGGTGGGCCGATAGCGGTGCCAGCGTGCCGCCAGACGTCCTGCGCTGGATGATCGTGCAGGCGGTCAAACAGAAGATGCCTGAGCCCAATGCCGTGCTGCGCAAGTACTGTGAGATGTTCGATGCTCGCGACCGCGAGGCGCTCGGACAGTTCGTGCTGGAAACCTGGCTGCGTGAAGACGTGCGGCCCATTTCGCCCGATGAGGCCATGCTCCGTGCCCAGAGTGAGGCACAAAGCACCTACTCCTCGATGGCCAGCTATCCGCAGTACTACCAGAACAGCCCGAACCTCGGGAAGTCGGTGCAGGAACTCACGGCGGCATTCCTGCCGGCGCAGCTGAGGCAGCCCGCAGGCTCGGCCATCGCCACCAAGGGGCTGCTTGCCGTGGCTGCGGCCTGCGCGCGCGAGCGGGCCGCGGGGCCGACTCAGCGCTATCTGAAGGAGTGGTACGGCTCACGTGCGGCGCAGGGCAAGGCGCTGATCGCGATGCTTGCGTGGATCGACCACCCGAGTGCCACGCAGCTGATGCTGGCCATTGGCAGCCGCTTTCGCACCAAGAGCTTCCAGGAAGAGGCCACGCGCCAGGCCGAAGCGCTGGCCGAACGCAAAGGCTGGACGCTCGCCGAGTTGGCCGACCGCACCGTGCCATCGGCGGGCTTCGACGAGACCGGCACACTCGAACTCAGCTACGGATCGCGCAGCTTCACCGCGCGCCTGTTGCCCGACTTCAAGATTGAGCTGTTCAACCCTGAGGGCAAGAAGATTGCGGCGCTACCGGAGCCGCGTCAAGACGACGATGCCGAGCAGGCCAAGGAAGCGAAGAAGGCACTCAGTGCCGCGAAGAAGGAACTCAAGAGCATTGTCGACCTGCAGACTGGCCGCCTGTACGAGGCGCTTTGCACGGAGCGCGAATGGCCCGCGGCCGACTGGGCGACCTACCTGCAGCAGCACCCGGTGCTGCGCCACCTCGTGCAGCGGCTCGTGTGGGTCGAGCTCATCGTCGGCACGACGGTTCGCACGTTCCGGCCGCTCGACGACGGCACGCTTACCGACCATGAGGACAACACCGTCGTCCTCGCCGAGAGCGCGCGGGTGCGGCTGGCGCACGACTCGCTGCTCGATGCCGCTGCCGTGTCGGCGTGGCAGCAGCACCTGGTGGACTACGAGATCAAGCCGCTCTTCCAGCAACTCGGCAAGGGCAACTATGCGCTGCCCGAAGCAAAGGCCAAGGACGACGCGATCAAGGATTTCGAGGGCCATTTGATCGAGGCTTTCGCGCTGCGAGGCCGCGCGCTGAAGCTGGGCTACACGCGCGGGCCGGCCGAAGACGGTGGGTGGTTCCATGTCTACGAAAAGCGCTTTCCGACGCTCGGCCTGCAGGCGGTGATCGAGTTCACCGGCAACCCTCTGCCGGAGGAGAACCGGACCGTCGCCCTGCTGAACCTGTCGTTTGCCAGCAGCGCGGACAACTCGAGCTGGCAGCGCGGCAAGCTGACGCTGGCCAAGGTGCCGAAAGTGCTGCTGTCGGAGTGCTACAACGACCTGCGCCTGATCGCCGCCGACGGCACGGGCTACGACGCCGACTGGCAGAAGAAGAGCGAGTACTGAGATGGCAACAAGCGAATCCACCGCCGTGCTGCGCGCGCCTGCCGAGCAGGTGCACGCCGATGAACTGGCCCGCCTGCGCGAGAAGGACAGCGGCCCGAGACCGCAGGGCTGGCTGCTCTCGCCGCGCGCCGTGCGCAGTTTCATCCTGGGTGACGACAAGCTCGGCGTGCGGCGCAAGTTCTACGGCGACGATGCGCTCATCGACCGTTGCATCGTCACCCTGATGAGCGATCGCGGGCTGCTGCTCGTCGGCGAGCCCGGCACGGCGAAGTCGATGCTCTCCGAGCTCCTGGCCGCGGCAATCAGCGGCAACTCGGTCTGCATCATCCAGGGCACGGCCGGTACCACCGAAGACCAGATCAAGTACTCGTGGAACTACGCGCTGCTGCTCGCTGAGGGGCCGACGCCGCGTGCTCTGGTCGGCGGACCGATGCACGAGGCCATGCGCTGCGGCATCCTGTGCCGTTTCGAGGAAGTGACGCGCGTGCAGCCCGAGATCCAGGACAGCCTGATCAGCCTGCTCTCCGAGAAGGTGCTGCACGTGCCCGAGCTCGACGGCGACGAGGCCACCGTGTTCGCGCAACGCGGCTTCAACGTGCTGGCCACTGCCAACATCCGCGACCGCGGCGTGCACGAGATGTCCAGCGCGCTCAAGCGCCGCTTCAACTTCGAGACGGTGCGGCCGATCGCCGACCGCAAGCTCGAAACGCAGCTGGTTCGGGAGCAGACGGAGGCGCTGCTCGCGCGCGCGAACGTGGAGATCGAGCTCAACCCGGATGTGGTGGACCTGCTGGTGACCGCATTCAACGACCTGCGCCAGGGTGTCACCAGCGAAGGCGTGGTTATCGAGAAGCCCACCGCCGCGATGTCGTCGGCCGAGGCCGTGTCGGTTGGCTATGCCGCCTGTCTGGACGCACACTTCTTCGGCGATGGATCGGTCGGCGGCGACCACGTGGCACGCCAGCTCATCGGCACGGTCCTGAAGGACAACCCCGACGACGGCAAGAAGCTGCGCCACTACTTTGACGTCGTGGTGAAGCAACGGGCCCAGCGACAGGCACAGTGGCGGCGGGTGCTGGACGCCCGCCGCGAACTCGATCGCTGAACGTAAGAGCGCATGCTGCCCACCTCCGACGCGGTGCGTGCGCTGGGGGCCCGGCTGATCGGGCCCGAGCTGGTGCTGTTCCCGGTGCGCCACCACAGCCCGGCCTGCGCATGGCAGCTGCGCCGCTGGCTGGCGGAGGTGCGGCCCTGCGCGGTGCTGGTGGAGGGACCGCGTCGCTTCGACTCGCTCATTCCGATGCTGGTGCATTCCGAGGCCCGCATGCCGCTGGCGATCTATACCTACGCGGTGTTCAAGGCCCAGGGTGATCAACCGGCGAAGCGCCGCGCCGCCTACTACCCGTTCTGTGACCACTCGCCGGAGCTCGTGGCGCTGCGGGCCGCGCACGAGACTGGCATCCCGACGAACTTCATCGACCTGGACCACGCCGAACAGTGCCAGATCGAAGCCGACGAGGACGACGGTGAGGCGCAGTCGCTGCTCGACGAGCGCCACTTCCGGCGCAGCCGCTTCCTGGGTTCGCTGGCGGCACGGCTCGGGTGCCGCGACCACGAAGAGCTCTGGGAACACCTGTTCGAGGTACCCGCGACCGCTCGCTCACTTCACGACCACGTGATGGACATGGCGGCCTACTGCCACCTCGCCCGAATCGATTGCAGCGACGAGGAGTTGCGCGCTGACGGCACCCTGGCGCGCGAAGACGAGATGGCCTGGCACATCCGCCAGGCGCTGGCGCGGCGCAGGCCTGGCGATGGACCGGTGCTTGCCGTGGTCGGCGGGTTCCACGCGGTGGCATTGCCCGGCCTGCTGCAAGACACCGACCGCAACCGCCCGTCAATCTCGCCCAGCACGGTCAGCGACGAGGCGGCCGCGCTCATCCGCTATGGCCAGGATCGGCTCGACCGGCTCAACGGCTATTCGGCGGGCATGACTTCGCCGGCTTGGCAGCAGCAACTCTGGGAGCGCATGCTGCGCCACGACAAGGCGGGCCTGCAGGCGGGTGTGCGTGTACGACAGGAGCTCACGCTGACCCTGCTGTTCGACATCGCGATGGAGCTGCGCACGCGCCACGGCATGCCACTGCCGATGCCGGCGCTCGGTGCAGCCTACGAGCAGGCGCTGCGGCTCGCCAAGCTGCGCCAGCGGCCCGCGCCGGTGCGTGAGGACGTGCTCGACGCGGTGACCAGTTGCTTCGTCAAGGGTGATGCGGATGCCGACGGCGCGCTCGTGCTCGCCGTGGCCCGCCGCATGCTCAGCGGGCAGGCGATGGGCAAGGTGCCACCGGGTGCGAGCACGCCGCCCCTGGTGCGCGACTTCGAGTACCGCGCGCGCCGTCAGCGCCTGAAGATCGACGACTCCGAACCGCGCCGCGCCGTGCTCGACATCTACCGCCGGCCCGAGCACCGCATCACCAGCCGCCTGTTCCACGGCCTCGGGCTGCTCGGCGTGCCGCTGGCACACCGCAGCGCCGGCCCCGACTTCGTCAACGGCCTCGGGCTGGAGCGACTGCAGGAGCATTGGGATTACACCCACTCGGCGGCCACCGAAGCGGCACTGGTCGAAGCCTCCGTGTACGGCACGACCGTGCCGCTGGCGGTGTCGGCGCGCTTCGGCGAGCGGCTCGAGCGCTTCGAGTCCGGGGCCGAACCCCGCCATGCCAGGGCCGCTGCTGCGCTGTTGGCGCAAGCCTGCGTGCTCGGGCTGCACGATCATGTGCCCAAGGTGTGCCGCACGCTGGCCGCCGTCGTCGCCGCCGATGCGCAGTTCGAGACGGTGGCCACGGCGGCCGGTGCGCTCGGAGTGCTGTGGGAATCGCGCGAGCCGCTGGAAGCGCGCGGCATCGATGAACTGCCGCTGCTGATCGAGGCTTCTTACCAGCGAGCCGTCTATCTCGGCCGCGGGCTGCGCGGCGCGCCCGGCGACGGTCGCGAGGTGGTGGCGGGGCTGTCGCGCCTGCGTGAACTGCTGGCCAGCGAAGCTGGCAGCCACCTCGATGCGGCGCTCTACTGGGCCCTCATCGACGAGCTGCGCGGCAGCAACGACTCGGCGTTCGTGCGCGGTGCCGCGGCCGGCCTGGCCTACGGCGCCGGCCGTCTGGCCGAGTCGGCACTCGGCGAGGCGGTCGACGGCCACCTCAACGGCCTGATCGCCCCGCGCGATGCGGTGTCCTTCCTGCGCGGGCTGTTGCAGACCGCCCGCGAGGCCGCCTGGCAGCAACCGGCGCTGCTGTCGGTGCTCGACCGTCTGCTCGCCGGCTGGGACGACACGGACTTCGTGGCCAACCTGCCCGAGCTGCGCCTGGCCTTCGCCGAGATGACGCCGAAGGAGACCGATCGCATCGCCCAGGCCGTGGCCGGACTGCACGGTGAGATCGGCCTCGGCCGGCTGGTGCGCTACGACGTGTCGGCCGAGCAGGTGCAAGCCAACCTCGCGACGACGCAGCATCTGCTGGACGTGTTGCGTGCCGATGGTCTCGGCGCATGGGTGGATGCATGAAGAGCCTGGCCCGCTGGCGTCTCGTCCTCGGCAAGTACGCCGAGCAGGGCCTGCCCGGTCAAGCCGGTGGGCTGCAAGGCGCCTTCGGCCGCATGGACCGCGCGCTCGACTACCTTTACGGGCGCGAGTACAAGGGCCGTGGCCTGCGCGACGGCAACTCGCACGGCTCGCTCGACCCGTCGCAGCTCACACTCGTGACCTGGCTGGGCGAGGTGCGCGAGCTGTTCCCCCAGGAAACGGTCGAGGTCATCGAGAAACATGCGCTCGACCGCTACGGGCTGACGGAACTGGTGACCGACCCGCAGACGCTCGAGCGCCTGGAGCCCAACCAGCAACTGCTGCGAACGCTGCTCTCGCTGCGTGGGCATCTGCAGGCCGACGTGCTCCACCTCGCGCGCCGCATCATCCGCCAGGTGGTCGAGGAGATCCGACGCCAGCTCGAGCCCGAGGTGCGGCAGGCGCTCTCGGGCCGGCTCAACCGCTTCCGCCATTCGCCGATGGCGATCGCGCAGAACTTCGACGCCAAGGGCACGATCCGCAAGAACCTGAAGCATTTCGACCGCGAGAGCGGGCAGCTCGTCATCGAGCAACTGCGCTTCTTCGAGCGCAACACGCGCCGCCTGCCGTGGGACATCATCCTGTGCGTGGACCAGAGCGGCAGCATGGCCGACTCCGTGATCCACAGTGCGGTGATGGCGGGCATCCTCGCTGCGCTGCCGGCCTTCCGGGTGCGCATCGTCGTCTTCGACACCAGCGTGGTCGATCTCTCCGAGCACGCCGACGACCCGGTGGAGACGTTGATGCGCGTGCAGCTGGGCGGCGGCACCGACATCGCGCAGGCCGTGCGCTACTGCAGCCAGCTGGTGGAGAACCCGCACCGCACCGTGCTCGTGCTGGTGACCGATTTCTGCGAGGGCGCGCCGCCGAGCGAGTTGGTGCGTGCGGTGAAGAAGCTGGCCGAGGCGCGCGTGAAGCTGCTCGGGCTGGCCTCGCTCGACAGCCAGGCGCACCCCGTCTACGACCGCCAGATGGCCGAGCGGCTGGCCGCCTGCGGCATGGAGATCGCGGCCCTGACGCCGCAGAAGCTGGCGCACTGGCTGGTGAAAGTGATCTCGTGAGCACCGTGCTCGATCAGCTCGGCGCATTGCTCGCGCGCTTCGACGAAGAGTCGTACGTCGCGCTGGCCAACCGTGGCCTGGTGCGTCGGGCCCGCAAGGACCTGGAGCAGCAGCCCATTGAGATCATCGAGAGTGGCTCCGCGCAGGTGGTGGTGGCTTTCGGGGCACAGCGCATCCGGTTCGACCACCGCGGCCCGGCGCAGGCGCAGTGCGATTGCCCCGCCACCGGGATGTGTCAGCACATCCTCGCGGCGGCGATGGGGCTGCAGAAGACCTTGCAGGCTTCTGCCATGCCGGCCGCCACGGACGAGGTGCCCACCGTCGATCCGCTCGCCCCGCTGCAGGCCGCGCTGCTGGCCCTCACGGCGGTCGAGCTCGCGCGCCACGCCGGCAAGGCCGGCTACCGCTGGGCCTGGCAGTACGTGCAGGATCTCGAGCCCGAGCATGCGCTGGTGATCTCGGGCAGCCAGCATCTCGTGCTGGGCCTGCAGCGCCCGCGCATCACGCTGCGCTACATGGGCGGCGGACTCGATGCCTTGATCGCCGATGCAGAACTCGCGCAGCCCGAGAAGTACCGCGTGGCCGCCGTGCTGGCCTTCCAGCGTGCCCATGGCCGCGAGCTCGTACCGCCCGAGCCCACGGCGCGGCAGCGCACCCAGGCGCTGGACCTGGGCAAGGACCACGCCCTCGCGGAATCACAAGATGCGAGCCTCGGCGAGTCGCGCGCGCGGCTGCGCTCATCGTTGCGCAAGATCCTGGTCGAATCGGTGGAGCTAGGCCTGACGCACTTATCGCGAGGCATCCACGAACGCTACTCGACGCTGGCGGTATGGGCACAGGGCGCGGAGTACCACCGCCTCGCGCTGCTAACCCGCCGTATTGCCGACCATGTGGAGCTGCTGCTCGACCGCGCTGGCGGCGCCGACGAGTTGCGATTGCTCGACGAGATCACGATCGCCCATGGGCTCGTGAGCGCGCTGGAAGCCGCCGCGGCCCATGGCGCCGCGCCGCGCCACTTGGTGGGCCGCGCCCGCTCGCGCTACGAGGCGTCGGCATCGCTGGAACTGTTCGGCCTGGGCGCGCAGGCCTGGCGCTCGCCGGCTGGCTACGTCGGCCTGACGATGGTGTTCTGGTCGCCTGCCGAGCAGGCCTTCATGTCGTGCACCGATGCGCGCCCCCAGGCGCAGCGCGGCTTCAATGCCATCGCCCGCTACAAGGCGGCCGGCCCGTGGGCCGGGCTAGGAGCGCCGGCACAGACGACGGGTCGCCGCGTCGTGCTGCAAGGGGCGCAGGTCAACCAAGCGGGGCGAATTTCGGCCGCCGACGGCACCAGCGCCACCGTACTGCCGATCGAGTGCGCAACGCTCATTGAACAGCTGAAGCCCTGGGACTCATGGACCGCGCTGTGCAGTGCGCGGGGTGAGCGGCGTGCCAGCCTGCTGGCCGAGCCCGAGCCGATGAAGGACTGGGTGGCGCTGCGACCCGCTCGGGTTGGCGAGGCCCGGTTCGACGATGCCCGGCAGACCCTGATCTGGCCTCTGCTCGACGGCGAAGGGCACACGCTGGACGCCGAGCTGCCGTTCGACGAGTACAGCCGCCATGCCATCGGGCGCATCGAACGCCTCGGGCCGGCCGAACTCACACCGGGAACGCTGGTGATTGCGAGGCTGCGTGCATCCGCCCAGGGTGGCGTCCTGGCGGAGCCGCTGAGCTTGGTGCGTCCAGGCAGCGACGAAGCCTGCGTGGATGCCTTGCACTTCGACGAAGCGCCACAACAGGGGCTGGCATCCTCACTTCTCGAACGGCTGAAGCGCTTGGTTCCCTCGCACGATGCGCCCGCGGCGCGGCCTGCGGGTTCGCCAATCACTCCCGGTGCTTTGCGAGATTTGCGGCATGAACTGCAACGGCAGGCGGAGCGAGGTACCGCACCGGAGAGCGCTGAACCAGCACGCGCCGAACTGGCGCGCCACGCCGAGCGCCTCGCCGACGCTGGATTCACCGTCTTCCGAGCCGCATTGGGTCAGGATGCAGGAGCAGGCGAGAGGCTGCTGCGCGTGAACTATCTGTGCCTGCAGTGCGAGAGGCTGATGCTGGGGGAGAGTGCTGGCGGGGCTTGAGGAGCCCGGCTCTGCAATGCTGCTGGGGCGCTTCGTGGCTCCACCGATCCAACTAGCACCTTCCGGGACTTCGCGAAACGCCGCGAGACATCACGCGCGATTTGAGAGAAGATGTCGCCGCTGTGAGACGCGATTCGGGTGCTGCAAATATAGGCAGCGAGACCACCGAACCATGCGCTCGGCGATGGGTGACAGCAACTAATGCAGCACCTTCGAGGCTTGCGCAAGCCTTTTTCGCGCAGGCGTCAGGTCTCGTGCTGATCCTTCGACCGAGCCCTTGGCCACCCTCCAAATCAGCAGCCCGGACTCATGTCCCAAGCCGTTGACCTTCGTGGGCGCAGCTACCGGACAAATCACGCCTACCGCTGCTGACCTCCAACGACTTCGGCCGCAAGTGCGCACAGCAACAGCACGCTGTTGAATCGAAGCGCGGACACGCCCGGGAACGGAAGACGCCTTCCGCCGCGCCGCTGCAAGGCCTTGCGGCATCCTTCAGCGGTGATCGTGGCGCACGGGGCATGCGTGAGGGATTGACGCCCGGAATCGCAGCCTCGAAGCTGCGCCAGGCCCTGAACTCTGACGGCGGAAATGCGACTGCGACTGTTCGGACGTCCCCAACTGACGCTCGACGACGGCCACTGCACGGCGTTCCTGCCAGAGCGGCGATATCGCCTGCTCGCCTACCTGGCCGTCACCGGTTCTTGGGTCACGCGCACGCGGCTGGCCACGCTGTTCTGGCCCGAGCACGAGCCCTCCAGCGCACGCACCAACCTGCGCAAGCTGCTGCTCGAGGTTCGCCAGCTGGGGTTGCCGAACCTCGAGGAGGCCGAGACAGGGCTTCGCTGGTGCCCGTCGACCGACCTGGCCGAGTTCGAAGGGGCCGTGGCAGCGCAGGCATGGGATCGCGCCACCGGCTTCGTGCAGGGCCAGCCGCTGGACGGCGTCGAGGCGGGCCAGGCCAGCGCGGCCTTCGACGCCTGGTTGCAGTACGAACGAGCCCGCATCCTGGCGCCCTGGCGGCGCGGTGTGCTGGCCGCCTTGCAGCAGGCCGATCCGACAACGGCCATTCCTTGGTGCCGTGCGCTGCTGGGTGTCGACCCGCTCGACGAGGATGCGCTGGCCGCGTGGCTGCGCCTGGCGCTGGCCAGCGCGGACCGCTGCGAGGCCATCGACGCCTTCAGGGGCTACCGGCATCGGCTCGTCGAGAGCCTGGGTATCGAGCCGTCGACCCGGCTGCAGCAGCTCTCGGCGGCGCTGCAGCGGCCGGCGGGCGGTGTGGGGCAACTGCTTCCCGCCGCCGAGGTGCTGCTGGGCCGTGCGCCCGAGCTGGCGCGCCTGGCCGCGCAGCTGGCCGAGCCGCCGTGCCGCCTGCTCACCCTGATCGGCCCGGGCGGCGTGGGCAAGACCAGCCTGGCCAGGCAGCTGGCCCAGCAGTGGGCCGCCGCGGGCCGATCGGTCTGGTGGGTGCGGCTGGAAGACGTGCTCACACCGTCGGCCCTGGCCGGCCGCATCGCCGACGAAGTGTTGCCGGGCCTGTCGCTGCCCAGCCAGGCGCTGACGCATCTGGCCCGCCATTGGCCGGCCGGGCCCGGCCTGCTGGTGCTCGATGCCTTCGAGCACCTCGTCGATGCCGCGGAGCAGCTGGTCGCCTTGCTGCAAGCGGTGCCTGCGCTGCGCATCCTGATCACCTCGCGCGAGCGGCTCGACGTCGCGGCCGAATGGCTGGTTCCGCTGGCCAGCCTGGGTGCGCCGCCGCCCGCGGCCACGATGGAAGAGGTGCTGCGGCACCCGGCCGTGCAGTTGTTCGACCAGCGGGCCCGACGCGTGCAGCCCGAGTTCGAGCTGGCCGCGGAGTGGCAGGCCGTGCGTGGCATCTGCGCCGCCACCGACGGGCTGCCGCTGGCACTGGAGCTCGCCGCAGGCTGGGTGCGGCTGATGCCATGCCGGCACATCGAGCGAGACCTGGCCGCCGGGCTGGCCTGGATCGACGACAGCTCGCACACGCTCGCGCGCAGCTTCGAGCACTCGTGGTCGCTGCTGACACCTGCGGAGCGCGAGGCCTTCTGCCGGCTGGCGGTGTTTCGCGGCGGCTTCACGCGCGAGGCGGCGGCCCAGGTGGCCGACGTGCCGCTGCCGCTGCTGGCGAGCCTGGCCGACAAATCGATGCTGCGCCTGGATGGCCCCGCGCGCCTGTCGCTCCACGCGCTACTGCACGAGCACGCGCTGCAACAGCTGGGCCGCGACCCGGCCGCCCTGGCGAGCCTGCGTGAACGCCATGGCCGCTGGGCGCTCGCCCACCTGCGCCATCACCACGGCCTGGTCGACGGCCACCATGCCACGAAGTGCGCCGCGCTGGCCGCGGAGCGCGCCAACCTGCTGCACGCGTGGAGTCACTGGGTCGCGAACGCGGCCCGCTCCGAGCTGGACCTCGCCGCCGAAGTGCTGGCGTGGTTTCACGTCGCCGAGGGGCGGCCGCAGGAAGCGATCGAGCTGTTCGCGCAGGCCGCCGACGCATTGCGCGACGACACGCCCGAGGGCGCCGCGCTGCGCGCCCACCAGGCCTGGCTGGAACTCTGGATGGAGCGCTATGCGCAGGCCATTGCGATGGCGCAGCGTGTGCTGCCGGTGCTCGAACGCTCGCGGCACGAGGCCGGCACGCTGCTGGCGCAGCGCACGCTGGCCCATGCGGCACGCCGGCAGGGGCGCCACGCCGATTCGGCGAAGCTCTTCGACGACGCGCTGCGGCTGGCACGGCGCATCGGCGACGCGCGCCAGCTGGCCACGCTGGTCGACGCGCGTGCGATGGCGTCGATCATGCTGGGCGAGTACCTGCCGGCGATCGAGTCGCTGCGAGAGGCGATCGCGCTCAACGAGCGGGTCGGCAACGAGGTGCAGCGCATGTACAACGACTTCAACCTCTCGCAGGCGCATGCCTTCGGCGGCGATGCGCAGGCTGCCCTGGTGTATGCCGATGCCGCCGTCGAACGGACCGGGCGCATCGGCTATCGCATCTTCGAGCCCTATGTGCACTGCCAGCGCGCCGCCGTGCTGCAGGCCCTGGGCCGCCACGATCTCGCCGACAGCGACCTGCAGCGCGCCGACGCCGTGGCCCAGGCGACGAGCGTGCACACGGCGCAGGTCTGGGCCATGGAGCTGCACGCGCGCTCGGCGCTGGCCCGCGGCGAACCCGGCGCGGCGCGCACGCTGCTGCAGCAGGCCGCGGCGCTGGCCAGCGAGACCGGCAACGTGATGATGGGCGCGGCATTGGTGCCGGTGGCCTCGTGCGCATGGCAAGCCCTCGGCGAGCGCGAACGCGCCGGGCGCTGGCTGCGCGGGCTGCTCGACAGCGGCCTGTCGCAGGCCCCGGTGCGCGCCGAGGCGCATGCCCTGCTGCACGGCGTCGCGCCGGGCGCCGGTCCGGCCCCCGACCTGCAGACCACGCTGCTGGAGATCGCCAGCACACGCTGAGCGCAGCCGCACGGCCGCGAAACGGCCTCGAAACGGCACCCCGCCTAGTCTTGCCTGCATCGGGCCCCGGGCCCATCCGGCAGGTGCTTCCAGCATGGTCGAGCCGCGGTTGCTGTTGCTTCGTCTGTGGGCGGGCGAAAGCCCGTTTCGGGCCGTCGTGCGCGAGTTCGATCCCGAGCGCAGCCGGCACTTCGACGATCCGCAGGCGCTGATCGATTTCGTGCTGGCGCCGCGCTCGATGTCGCAAGGCCCGACTGCCGAAGACGCAGACACCGAAGGGAGAACAAGGACATGACTGCACCACTGGCACCAGCCCCCACAACCGTGCGCCGCGCCAGGCCGCGTGTCTACCCCGGCGCGCAGATCGCCCTGGCTGCATGCGCGCTGGCCGCGGTCTCGGCGGCGAACGCGCAGACACGCTCGGTGGTGGTCAACGGTGAGCGCCTGAGCGACGCGCAGATCGCCCACTACGACCGCCTGCAATGCGCGACCGTGCCCGATGGCCACTACTGGCTGAACCCGCGCACCGGCGTGTGGGGCTACGCCGGCGACTCGCGTCCGCAAGGCCGGCTCGGCGACGGCTGCGCCCAGGCGGTGCCCGCCGAGGTCAATGCGGACGGTACCCTCGGGCCCTTCGCCACCATGCGCCGGGCCGAGCAGGAGGCCGGGCTGTACCGCGCGCGCGGCCTGCGGGCGGTGGCGTTCCACAACGGCGTCGGCTACTTCGTGCGGGTGTCGCGATGAGCGGGCTGCAGCGTTGGCTGGGGCTGCTGCTGTTCGCCGTGCTGGCCGGCTGCGACGGCCTCGACCCGACGCGCACCGCCCCGCTCCTGCCGGAGAGCGGCCCGCCTGCGATGTCGGTCTTCGTGCAGCGCTACACCTTCGGCGGCGACACGATGCCGGTTCGTGTGGTGCTGGCTCGTCCCGCGTATCGGACCGCCACCTTCACTGTCGGCTCCGATCTGCCCGCGGGCCGTGTCGACCTGCCCACGGGCACGCTGGAGATACCGCAGGGCCAGAGCGAGCTGCGTTTCGAGCTGCCCACGCGGGCGGTGGCGGCGCTCGAACAAGGCCGCATCGACGTCACCTGGACCAACGCCGACAGCGCCAGCGGCAGCCTCACCGGCGGCCAGGCCGTCACGCTGATGCCGGAGCCCACGTCGCTGCAGCTGACCATCGCGCCGGCCAGCGTGCCCGGCGGCCAGCCCACCACGCTGCAGGTGGCCACCACGCCCGTGTACCCGATCGACCTGGTGGTGACGCTGAGCGCGCAGCCGCCGCTGCCGGACCTGCCCTCGCAATGGCTGGTGCGGGGCGGCGGGGCGGGCACGCCGACCGCTGTGGCGACCCGCGTCAGCGCGGTGCCGCAGACGGTGGAGGTGACGGCCCGGCTGCGTGCCGCGGTCGACATCGAGTCCCTGCAGATCCAGTCCACCGCCTCCGGCCAGCTGCCGCTGAGCGTGGCCGTTCAGGGCGGCGGCACGGTCACCAGCGAGCCGGCGGGCATCGAATGCGGCAGCGTGTGCGCCATGGGCTTCAACGTCGGCACGCGACTCGTGCTGACGCCGCAGGCGGCGGCCGGCCAGCGCTTCTATGCCTGGTCCGGCGATGGCGACTGCAGCGATGGCGTGGTGACGCTCGACTCCGCACGCAACTGCACCGCTGTCTTCCAGCCGGCGCTGGCGCCGTACGTGCAGGGCCCGGGCTGGCAACTGCTGGGTGCCCCGCTGACCACGCTGAGCGAGGTCGACCCCGCGCCGTCGCTGGCGCGTGACGGCGCCCATCCGGTGGTGGCCCATGTCGAGGCACTGGGCGGCGATGTGGCGCGCCTGTACGTCAAGCGCCTGGAGGGCAGCAGTTTCGTGACGCTGGGAGGCGCGGCGCTGAACGCCGGCAGCATCACCGCGGCCAGCGAGCCGGCATTGGTGACCAGTGTCACCGGCCAGCCCGTGGTGGCCTGGATCCAGGGCAACGGCATTCAGCAGAACCTGTTCGTGGCGCGCTTCGACGGCACGGCGTGGCAGAGCGTCGGCGTGGCGGGCGTGCCGCTGAATCAGCGGGCCGGCAGCCGCGCGTCGCAGCCGGCCATCGCGCTGGACGCCGAGCGCCAGCCGATGCTGGCCTGGCTCGAAGACGGCGCCGTGCAGTTCAGGCGCTTCGACGGCACGGCCTGGGTGGCCGCGGCGGGCGGCGCCGGCCCGGCGGCCGGCGCCTTGGCGGACCAGCTGCGCATGGGCGCCGATCTGAACGGTGAACCGGTGATCGCCTGGCGCGAAGGCGCCGGCGCTGCGCAGGCACTGCGCGTGGTGCGAGGCCTGGACTTCACGCCACTGGGAGCGCAGGTGGTGCCGGGCGGCGGCCGCGTGGACCGCTTCTCGCTGTTCCCGCAGGTGGGCGGTGCCGTGGTGGCCTATGCGGTGACGGACCGGCCGGTCACCTTGCGTGTGGTGGAGTGGTCCTCGGGCAACTGGGTCGATCGGGGCACGATGCTGGCCAATGATCCGCGCCGGCTGATGCGGGTGGACTTCGCGCGCTTCCCGATGCATGCGTCAGTGGTGCTGGAGGACGGTGCCACCGGCAACGCGACGCTGGCCTTGCTGCAGCGCGACCCGGCCACGCAGGCCTGGCTGGGCGCCGCGACCGCCATCACCACCACCGCCGCGGAGCGGCCGCTGACGGTCTCGCACGACTGGGTCGCGGTGGATTCGCCGCTGATGGCCACCAGCCATCCGGCCCCTTCGGAGCGCTACGCCTTGCGCGTCCGGCGCTTCTTCCCCTGAACCGCGAACGCACCGAGGAGCATTCAATGGATCGCACCTGCAATGCACCGGACCCCCGGCGGCGATCGCTCGTCACCATCGTGCTCCTGGCGCTGGCGTGGCTCGTCTCGGCTTGCGGTGGCGCAGGCGGCGGCGGCACGGCACCCGCGTCCACGAGCGTGACGCGCATCATCAGCGCCTCCGCTGGCGGCACGGTCGACGGGCCCGGTGGCTCGCAGCTGGTCATTCCGCCTGGTGCGCTGGCGGCGGACACCGACATCACGATCGCGATCGACGACCGCGGCCTGCCAGCCTTGCCCGCCGGTGCGGCGCTGGCTGCACCGATGCTGTCGATCACGCCGCACGACCTGGTGTTCGCGCGGCCGGTCACCCTCAGCGTGCCCGTGCCCGCCGATGCGGGTGCCGGCCCGTTCACGCTGCTCAAGACCAACACCGGCCAGCAGGGCTGGCGCACGCTGGTGGCATCGAACGATGGCTCGCGCCTGGTTGCTGCGATCACCGGGCTCTCCGGTTTCTTCATCGACCCCATCGGCTTCCCCACCGCGGTGGCCGTGTTTCCCCGCGGCTTCGTCTGGCAGGAAGGCGGCTTCGTGATGTTGCGGGCCGATGCGGCCTGGGGTTCGCGGCCCGGCCACTACGTCACCTACCAGTGGTGGCGCAACGGCTCGGCACTCGGCGGCGAAACGAACGACACCCTGCTGATCGACCCCGTGGGCATGGCGGACGACGGCGCGCGCTTCCACGTCACCGTGCAGCAGTGGGGCCCGATCGGGTCTTCCGGCCCGGGCCAGCCGCCGGTGATGGGGCGCTGGGGCACCGAGGTGGCCAGCGAGCCGCTGTCGCTGCAGGTCCGGCCGTCGGTGCCGGTGTTCATCGGTGCCCCGGCGGATCTGGCCGTCACCGCGGGCCAGCCCGCCCGTTTCAGCGCTGCCAGCACTTCCAGCACGCCGCAGACGCAGACATGGCGGCGCTGCGACGACCCCACCCGCAGCGGCACGGCCTGTCCGGTGGATTGCCGCAGCGCGCCCTGGACCGAGGTGGCCGGGGCCACCGGCCCGGTGCTGCAGATCGGCACCGCGACGCTGGCCGACGACGGCGCCCGCTTCGCGCTGCAGGCCGCCAACCGCGGCGGCGCTTCGTGCAGCCCGTCGGCGCAGCTGACCGTCACGCCAGCGCCGGTGCCGCCGGCCATCCTGGGCATGTCCTCGCCCGGCCCGTTGTTCGCGGGGCAGAGCGGCAGCTTCACCGTCAATGCGGCCGGCAGTGACCTGAGCTTCCGCTGGGAAACGCAGCCCAGCGGCAGCAGCGTCTTCACGCCGGTGCAGCCGCCGGTGGATGCCGCGACCTACACCGTCTCCAATGTCGGCGCTGCCGACAACGGCACGCTGGTGCGCGTGGTGGTGAGCAACAGTCTGGGCAGCGTGGAGCTCGATCCGCCCGCTGTGTTGCAGGTGCGTGCGGGTGCCGCTCTGGCGCCAGTGCGACTGGGCACCTCGACCAACGCCAGCCTGGCCCTGACGGCCGACGGCCGCTTGATGGCCTGGGGCAGCAACGGCAACGGCCTGGGCGGCACCAACGCCGGCGGCGACCTGCTCACGCCCGCGGCCATCCCCGGGCTGACGGGCGTGGCCCGCTTCGACGGCGGCGAACTGCATGGCCTCGCGCTTTCAGGCCGTGGCGAGTTGCTGGCCTGGGGCGGCGGCGCCGGTGCGCGACTGGGCACGTCGGCGGCGGGCTTCGAACCCAGGCCGATCCCTGGCTTTGGGCCTGGCAGTGCGCGCGGGCCAGCCTCCGCCGCGGCGGCGGGCGGCTCCTTCAGCATCGTGGCCACGGCCGACGGGCGCGTGTGGGGCTGGGGCTGGAACGACGACGGCAACCTGGGCAATGGCAGCACCGTGCCGGCGTTCGACATGCCGGTCGAACTGACCGGCCTGGCCGGCATCGTCCGCGTGGCGGCCAGCCGCGAGGCAGCTGCCGCGCTGGACCGCCAGGGCCGCCTGTGGGTCTGGGGCGTGGCCGGCGGGCACCTGGGGCAGGACCAGGCCTACCTGTTGCCCACGCCCGTGCCGCTGCCGGGCCCGGCCGTCGACGTGTCGCTCGGGCGCGGGTTCGGCATGGCACTGCTGGGCGACGGCCGCGTCGTGGCCTGGGGCCGCAACGACCTGGGCCAGCTCGGCGCGGGCGACCTCGAGCCGCGTCATGCGCCCGCCGTGGTGCCGCTGCCGGACGTGGCGGTGGGCATCAGCGTGGGCGACAGCCATGTGGCGGTGCTGCTGGCCGACGGCCGGGTGATGACCTGGGGCGCGGGTGGCGACGGCCAGCTCGGCGGGGTGTCGATGGCGCGGCGGACCGAGCCAGGGCTGGTCGAGGGACTGCCGCCCATCCGCGCCATCGCGGCGGGCAACCTGCACACGCTCGCGCTCGATGCGCAAGGCCAGGTGTGGGCCTGGGGCCGCAACCGCAATGGACAGCTCGGCGACGGCACCACCCTCGGAAGCCTGCGGCCGCGGCTCGTGCCCGGCCTGAATCTCAACTAGGAGCGAACCATGAACATGCTGCACCGCAGGCTGCTGCACACCCTGGCCGTCGTGGCCGTACTGCTGTCGCTCGGCTTCGTGGCCGGCTGCGGCGGCGGATCGGGCGGCCCGGCCACCGTGACCATCGGCGCGGCCGGCGGCAGCGCCAGCGGCCCCGATGGTGCCGGGCTCGATGTACCCGCCGGCGCGCTGGCCGCCGACGCCGCCGTGGCGATCGAGCGCGACAGCCGCGGGGCGCCGGCACTGCCCGCGGGCATGAGCACCTTCGGGCCGACCTACGCCTTCACGCCGCATGGCACCACGTTCGCCGTGCCGGTCTCGGTGCGCGTGCCGTACGAGGCCGCATCGGTGCCTGCCGGTGCCACCCCGGCGCTGTACAAGACCAATGCCGCAGGCGGCTGGGAGCGCGTGGCCGGCGCCACCGCGGCGGCCGGCATGGTCACGGCGCAGGTCACGTCGTTCAGCTGGTTCGTCGTCGGCAACCTCGCGCCCACCATCACCACCCAACCGGCCGACGCCAGCGTGGTCGAGCCTGCCACCGCCAGCTTCCGCGTGGTCGCGATCGGCACGCCGCCCTTCACCTACCAGTGGCAACGCAGCGACGACGCCGGCGCGAACTTCACCGACATCGCCGGGGCCACCACCGACGTCTACACCACGGCCCCGACCAGCGCGTCCGCAGACGACGGCGACCGCTTCCGCGTGCAGGTGGCCAACCTGGAAGGCAGCAGCCTGAGCCAGGCCGCGCGCCTGTCGGTGGCGCCGGTCACCGCTGCCAGCGCGACGTTGACGGTCACGGTGGCGCCTGCGAACGGCGGCACGGTCACCAGCAATCCCGGCGGCATCGACTGCGGCAGCGACTGCAGCCAGGCCTACGCGCTGGACACCGTCGTCGCACTGACGCCGACGCCGGCCGCGGGCTTCACGTTCTCGGGCTGGAGCGGCAGCGGTTGCGGCGCCAGCGTGACGATGAGCGCCGCGCGCGCCTGCACCGCGACCTTCGCAACCGTGGCCGGCGGGCTCGACCTGACGGGCACCTGGGTCTCGAGCTACCAGTGCAGCGGCAGCGGCGGCAACTTCAGCGGGCAGGACACCCTGACCGTGACGCAGAACGGCACGAGCGTGAGCTTCACGTCGCAGTCCGACGGCGCCACCTTCACCGGCACGCTCAATGGCAACACCCTGACCTACAGCGGCGGCCTGGCCGGCGGCTACTCCGAAACCGGGACCTGGTCGCTGCAGGACGCGAACCACTTCACCAAGACTTCCACCTACACGCGAACCGATGGCAGCGGCGGAAGCTGCCCAGGCACCGGCCAGCGCCTCGGCGCGGCGGCGGCGCAGCGCATCGCCGCCGGCAGCGACTTCTCGCTGGCGCGCCTGGCCAACGGCAGCGTGGTGTCCTGGGGCTCGGATGCCTCGGGCACCCTGGGCGCCGGGCCGGGCGACCAGTCGCGCAACGTGCCGGGCCCGACATTGCTGAGCAGCGTGGCCACCATCGGGGCCGGCGTCGCGCACGGGCTGGCCATCGTGGCCAATGGCGGCGGGCTGCGTGGCTGGGGCTACAACGGGTTCGGCCAGCTGAGCGACGGCAGCAACCTGAGCCGCGAAACGCCGGTGGCCCCGCCGTTCAACCACCCCGAGGCCGTCGAGGTCTGCGGCGGCAGCCTGCACTCGCTGCTGCGGCGTGCCGATGGCGTGCTGTGGGCCTTCGGCTACAACGCGAACGGGCAGCTCGGCGACGGGACCGTCAACACTTCGTCTGCGGCGCCCTACAGCGTGGTGGTCAGCGGCATCACCGACGCCACCGCCATCGCCTGCGGCGGCAACTACTCGCTCGCCCTGCTGGCCGACGGCACGCTGCGTGCCTGGGGCGCGAACAACGCCGGCCAGCTCGGCGATGGCACGACCACCGATCGCAACGCGCCGGTGACGGTGACCGGCCTGACCCAGGTGATCGCCATCGCCGCCGGTACCGACCATTCGCTCGCCCTGCGCAGCGACGGCAGCGTCTGGGCATGGGGCAGCAACGCCAACGGCAAACTCGGCGACGGCACCGGCACCGCCCGCCATACGCCGACGGCCACGCTGCTCACCTCCGGGATCACTGCCATCGCTGCGGGCGGCATGAACTCGCTGGCCTTGCGCGGTGCCGATGGCGTGGTGCTGGCGTGGGGCATCAACGAGACCGGCCAGCTCGGCAACGGCTCGCTGGCACCCGGCTTCCGCGCCCAGCCCGCACCGGTGGTCAACCTGAGCAACGTGGTCGCGATCGCGTTCGGCCGCGACGACATCGGCCACGGGCTTGCCGTCAGGGCCGACGGCACGGTCTGGGCCTGGGGCGACAACCGGATGGGCAACGACAACAGCGGGAATCCCGTCTACGGCAGGCTGGGCCATGGCAGCACGGAGCCCTTCTCGGCGACGCCGGTGCCGGTGAGCGGCTTGAACCTCAACTGACTCGCCATGCAGCCGTCGCCACGCTCTCTTCGCGGCGGCTAGTACGCACGGACGACGCTGACGGCAACGGTCGAGAAACTTCGCCGGGCCACGATGGGGCTGTCTGCCGCCGCGTCGCCGAGCCGCGTGCCTGCAATCGAGACCCGCGCGCTCCATGGCGT
>Ga0116157_10000750_pt1 | contig 32797 bp, 31 predicted proteins | sample AD_UKC048_MetaG_FD_89882 | JGI IMG/M metagenome (GOLD analysis project Ga0116157, IMG submission 89882) | Active sludge microbial communities of municipal wastewater-treating anaerobic digesters from USA - AD_UKC048_MetaG | ecosystem: Engineered > Bioreactor > Anaerobic > Digestate | place: USA... | reverse complement strand
CCCGCACCAAATGCTGTTCTGGGATCAGTTCGTCCAGGCTCGGAGGCAATAGTTGTGGCTGATCCATTTCGTATTGTTTGAATTTCGCTCTTGTGTCCATGCCTTTAATTGAATCACATCCCCCTTAATTTGAAAAGAGACTGACCCTTTTGGGTCAGCCTCTCGGCGTAGCCGGGGTGAGGGCGAAGGTTGGTCAAGGCATACCTCATCCACCGCAAGCGGTCCCCACCTGCCCTGAGGTTTCATAGGTTCCCTATGGGGAAAGCTGAAAAACCAGACTGCCACACCCCCTATACACTCGTCTATTAGCACCATCTTTCCATCAGGCTTCTCGTATTAACTCCCCCATAAACATTCTTCCTTTATCGGTCTGCTGTTGGCGCGTTTCTTGCAACATATCCAATAAGTCAGTAAAGGAGTTTATTATGTCAGGAATACTTATCAGCTTTTTCAAACAATTTCTGAGCCCATTGGGGTTTGTTGCCCTGCTGTTGTTCTTCACCATCTTCCTGATCAAAAAACATCCAAAGACAGCGACCTGGTTCGTATTGATCTGCGTAATTCTTGTTGGTGTGCTTGGTAATCCAATCTTTTCTACCTTCTTCACACGTTCTATGGAATGGCGCCATATGCCGGTTACCCCAGAAACAAAAGCGGACGCCATCGTGGTGCTCGCGCATGGCACCCTACCCGCAGACACTCCCCGCCAGCGCGTGGAAGTCCAGGAACAAGCAGACCGCCTGCTGTACGCGGCCACGCTCTACCAGCAGCAAGCCGCGCCACTCATCATCATCAGCGGTGATTCCAGCCAGACGGCTTCCGCCCGCACGCTTCTGCTTGAACTCGGCGTGCCATCTGATGCCATCATGGTCCAGGACAAATCTTCTAACATGCCCTCTGATGCCGAGCTAACTGCGCCAATTCTCTCACTCCAAAATGTCAAGCATTTCTTGCTGATCACTTCCGCCATCCAGATGGATCGGGCATACTTTGTGTTCCGCCAACTTGGCTTCCAAGTCACCCCTGCCCCAACAGACTATCGTGTCACCCTGCAAGACTGGGAAACTTTGACCGATTGGGATTGGCGCAGCGTCATCACCAAGCTCATGCCCACCAGCGAAGCCTTCAACCAATCGGCTGCTGTGCTTTGGGAATATGTGGGCCTGGCATTTTATCGCCTGAGGGCGATCTTCTAAATTGGTCAAATCGCTGACCCTCTATCAGCGACAAAACTTCCGCAAAAAGTCTGCCAACCGCCCGGTTGGCAGACTTGATTAACCTCTAATGGAACCTTACCGGGTAAATAATCGTCCATAATCAGAACCTTTTTTTGGAGGAGATTTATGCTTCGCAAAATTTCAATTGCAGCTCTGTGCTTGATGATCTTCACTGGATGTACCGTCAGCCCTGGGCCTTCCACGCAATCTGGAAATCTGATGGGAAAACTGGCATACGAAACCGCGCCAGAGTTCACGGAATCCGAACTGCAGGAACTGGTGGCAAGCCAGAACGAATTCGCGGGTGCGATCTTTTTGCACGAGATTGATCCCAAAGAAAACCTGGTTATGTCGCCCTACAGCCTCTACCAGGCACTCAGCATGCTCTTTGCCGGAGCGGCTGGCGAGACTGCCAGCGAAATGCGGCTGGCGATGCGCCTGCCCTGGGAGGACGCCCGCGTCCACCGCTTGGTGAACGCGCTCAACCAGCAGCTGGTCAATTCGGCTGGCACAGGAGATAAGGATGGTCAGGTATTTGACCTGAGGATTCCCAACGCTCTGTGGGCTGACAAAAATGGCACCTACGAGCAGACCTTCCTGGACACGCTCTCCCAAAACTATGACACCGGGATGAAAATTCTCGATTTTAACGATTCCAGCGCTGCTGCTGACGCTATCAACACCTGGATCGCGGAACAGACAAACGAGAAAATAACCCAACTCGCGGATCCTGCCATGTTCAACTCAGACACCGCCCTGGCATTGACCAATGCGGTTTACTTCAAGGCTGCCTGGCAATACACGTTCAACGAGTCTGCTACAGCCGACGCTCCCTTCACCCTCCTCGATGGCACGCAAAAAAACGTGCCAACCATGCACCTGAGCGAGAGGTTAAACGTCAGTATCAATGAGGAGCTCACCGTGGTGCAACTGCCTTATGCAGGCGGGACAATGGTCATGGAAATCCTGATGCCCAATCTTGAAGCCTGGAACGACCTCGAAGGTTTTTCCCAGGCTGATTTGCCCAAAATGGAGTTGACCAACATCTCGTTGAGCCTGCCAAAATTCCGCATCGAAACCCCGACCATGGATCTGATCCCAGCTCTAAATGCCAATGGGATGCGGCTTGCCTTCACTGATCAGGCCGATTTCTCGGGCATCAGTGGGGATCAGTCTCTTTACGTCAGCACGATTGCCCAAAAAGCCTTCATCGACGTAAACGAAAAGGGCACGGAAGCTTCCGCTGCAACGATTGCGGTCGTGCAACAGAAATCCGCCCCAGGTGGCGAACCCCTGCAGATCAAGATTGATCGTCCGTTTATCTTCCAGATCCGCGACACAGCCACTGGTACCATTCTTTTTATGGGAACAGTGATGCAACCGTGAAATTGAGTGGGAACAAACCGGTTGGATCTAACGTCAAAATCTCAGCGGAATAAAAACAACCCGCAATAGGAGAAAAAATGAAAACAAGTAAAGTCCTTTTCTACATCATAATCATTAGTGCCCTCATGCTTGGAGCGTGCGTGCCAATTGAGAGCCCAACAGAACCCTACCCAGTGGATGAGCCGGAAGAACCCATCGTTGAAGAAAAACCAGGCGAAATCACGGATGCCAGTGGCGCTGTGGCGTACATCGTCGACCCCCAGGCAGATCCTGAAGCCGTAAAGCAACTCGCACATTCCAATAACGCTTTTGCTCTGGCCCTTTACCAAGCGGTTCGGGATGAAGAAGGAAACCTGATTTACTCGCCGTATAGCATCTTTCAGGCACTGCTGATGACGGGTGCCGGCGCTGAAGGGGAAACCGCCAGCCAGATGGCGAGCGTATTGGGCGTGGATGTCAACGATCCTGCAACGCATAATCTGATGAACGCTCTCAACAAAGCGCTCACCTATCAACCTGAAACTCCGAACCAGGACTCTCAGCCTCTGACCTTCAACATCGCCAACGCCCTTTGGGCTCAGAAGGACTACCATTTTGAACAAGCATTCCTGGATACCCTGTCAGCCAATTACAACGCCGGGCTGAAACTGGTGGATTTCAACGACCCCGAGCAAGCCCGAGCCCTTATCAATCTCTGGGTGGCTGCTCAGACCAACGAAAAAATCCAGGAGCTGATTCCAGAGGGCGTGCTCAGCAATATGACCCGCCTTGTACTTACCAATGCCATCTACTTTAAAGGTGCATGGTCTCATCGTTTTGAAGAAGAAGACACCAAGGATGGCAGCTTTACTCTCGCCGATGGCAGCAACAAGACCGTACCTTTCATGCACGGCAATTTCACAACTGCTGCCCTTGTGAGCGATAAGATCCATGCAATCAGGCTGCCCTATGAGGGCGGCACCTACGCCATGGCAGCCATCATGCCACTGGTTGACTTTGAAGGGTTTGAGTCGCAGCTGACAGCCGCAGATTTGGAACAGCTGCTGACCTTGCTCCAGTCCTCCTCAGCCATGGTTGACCTGAGTATGCCCAAATTCCAGGCTGAAAGCGGTTTGGGTCTGGCCGATACACTAGCGGCTCTTGGCATGCCGGATGCTTTTGATGCCCAAAAAGCAGATTTTTCAGGCATGACAGGCAAACCCGAATTGATGATCGGATCGGTTTTACACCAGGCGACCATCGACGTGAACGAGGAAGGCACTGAAGCCGCCGCAGCAACCGCGGTGGTAATGGACCTGACCTCGATGCCCGGCGAGAGTTACACTATCCGCCTTGACGAGCCCTTCATCTATGTGATCTACGAAACCACAACCAACACCATTACCTTCATGGGACGTGTGGTGAATCCTTAATCAGAAAATCCTATAATCAAACACTTACCAAGGGAGACGATTAATAAAGAACTTGTCTCCCTTTGGATTTTAATATACACCTGTGTTAGGGTCGGACACAGTAAAGTTACAGAAAAAGTTTTGCTGACTTAATAGACATAAGTGTCTTGTGGTATTTTTAGTCAGATTCTCTATTTGTGTCGTGTACATTTTCTCCAAAGTTGGTATTATTCCTGTGAGGTGAGACAAATGGATCAGGATAAGACAGGCAAATTCATTGCATCTTTACGAAAAGAAAAGAATATGACCCAAGAACAATTTGCAGAAGCACTGGGGGTAAACAGCCGAAGTGTGTCTCGTTGGGAAACGGGGCGTTGTATGCCCGACCTGTCGTTAATTGAAGCTGTCTCTGACCAATTAGGCATCAGCGTATCAGAGTTTCTCCACGGAAGCAGGATGAACAAGGAAGAAATAGTTGCTGTTCAAGACAGTATCAGCACAATTATCGAAATATCGGAGAAGGAGAAGAAAGTGAAAGCAAAAAAACTGAATTCGCATTTTGTTTTGGGAATGATATGCTTGGTCATCGTTCTTCTGAATCATCAATTTGGAATTTTATCTTTCGTATTTAGAGAGAATGTCGATGATCTTGTTGCTGGAGCGCTGACTGGTTTGGCACTCTTTTTCGAATTTATTGGTTTTTACAACAATAACCATGATGTAACGTTTTCTCAACAAAAGAGGGACTTTTTTTCCGGCAAAAGATCCTTACTCTGAAAAGATAACATTCTGATACGGCACAATAATTGGGATGACGTATCTTTTTATCAGCATACTCCAGCTTTCCGCATCGAAATAGAAACAATCACGGGCTTTAATAGTCAAAGCCCGTGAAAAAACATCAGAAAGATAAGTTTGGGGGTTTCTGTAAGCTTGTTTAGCCAACCATGTAGGCCATCGAGACTGTTCCCGGACCGACGTGGCTGCCGATCACCGGGCTGACCTCCGAGCGGATGATCTCGATCGGGTTCAGCCGATCCTTAGCAACGTTTTCCATGATGACCATGTCGTCAAAAGCCAGGGCGTGGAAAGGTGCCAGACGGACAGGACTGCGTCCGTCTACGCCCTTTTCAATCAGATCCACCATGCGGTTCAGCGCCTTCTTGCGCGAGATGACGCTCTCAACCAATTCGATTTTGCCATCACGGATTTCCATGATCGGTTTCAGGTTCAATGCCGACCCAAGCAAGCGCTTGGCGGAGTTGATGCGTCCGCCGCGATGCAGGTATTCGAGCGTGTCCACCGTGAAAAAGACGCCAATACGCCCGTAGGCGTCCTGGGCTAATTCGTGGCATTCTTTCAGGCTTGCGCCTTTTTCAGCCGCGCGTGCGACTTCCAAAACCATCAATCCGAGCGCCATCGAAACAATTTTCGAATCAAACACGATCAGGTTTTCGGGATTGCCCAGTTCGGCGCTAGCTTGGAGGGCGGAGTTGATCGTGGCTGAGATACCACTGGAGATGCCCAGGTAGAGCACCTGTTTGCCGGCGTCCAGTAACTTCCCAAAGACCTCGAGGAATTGCCCCACGGTCACCTGGCTGGTGGTCGCCATGCTCTTGGATTGACCTAATTGCAGGTAAAACTCTTCAGCCTGGATGTCGATCCCGTCAAAGTAGGATTTGCCTTCCCAATTGACTGTCAGCGGCAGGACTGGAATTTGAAATTGATCCACATATTCCTTGGGTAGATAAGCGGAAGAATCGGTTGCAATGATAACTTTATCCATGGTATCCTCATCAAGCGTATTTCATGAAAGTATAGCATATCCGTCCTCACTGCTTATAACGCAGACTTGTACGACCTCAAAATTTCAGCGAGGTTTTGGGGCTTTCAGATAGGTTTTGATAGGGTTAGAAACCCCACCGGTGATATCATGACCACATCTTACCGGACGCATCGGTCCTAAAAAGGAATAATGCGCGTCTAAGAAAGGTACTTATGGAAGAAAAAGAATTAGATAACAAAAGTGATATCGATGAAGGTCAAGTTACTTCGTCCCCCACAGAAGAGAAAGCTGCCGAGATGGATGGCAAACTTAAGCATCCGTTTCCAATCCTGCTCATCGCTTTGGCGGCAGCAGTGCTGTTTGATCTGCTCTTCTTTGAAAAGATGTGGGGCTGGCACTGGGCAGTTGCAGTAAACCTTTTCCTTATCGCTGCGATTGTGAGCGCGCGCCTCGAAGACAAAAAAATCCCCCAAACAAGCATCACTCTGATAGCCCTCACCAGCCTAACAGCTCTCCTGACAGGCTTCCGCAGTGCCAGCGCCACCACCACCGCGCTTGTGCTCGTGAGCGGGCTGGGCATGCTTTTGGTTACAGCCAGCCTGCTAAACGGGCAGTGGATGCAGTTCCGCCTGCGGGAATTAATTGGGGAACTTTTCAAACTGATCCCCTCCGGTGTGGTTGGCACGCCACTGTTGATCCTGGAAAGCATTCAGAGTTCCCAGGACAGTAAAGAGCATAATCCACAAAAAAGCAAACGCGGACTGGCAATCCTTCGCGGGGTGCTGCTCACCATCCCACTCTTGCTGCTATTTGGATTGCTGCTGGCTTCGGCAGACAAGATCTTTTCAGACATGCTCGGCTCTGCTTTCGACTGGCTAAAGTTCGACAATTTTGACAATTTCATCCCGCACACATTGATTATTCTGCTGCTCACCTGGCTCGGGGCTGCCGCGCTCTGGCACGCGATGACAAAAAGCGAAAAACAACTGACCATCCAACCCGACAAACCCCTGTTCAAACCCTTCCTGGGAATGACAGAAACCAGCATTGCCCTGATCAGCCTGAATGTGCTGTTCGCTTTATTCCTGGTGGTTCAGTTCCGCTATTTCTTCGCCGGCTCCGCGAATGTGAGCATTGACGGCTTTACCTTTGCCGAGTACGCGCGGCGCGGTTTCTTTGAGTTGGTTGCTGTGGCGTTGATTGCCAGCGTGTTGTACTTTAGCCTGGCATCCTTCACCAAACGCAACACACAGACAAAAAAGCGCGCTTTTTCGGTGATGGCGGGTCTACTGCTGGCACAAGTCGGTGTGATGTTGATTTCGGCTTTCCAGCGTCTGCGCCTGTATGAGCAGGCGTATGGCTTTACCAGCTTGCGCCTGGCAGCACATGTCTTCATGGTTTTTGTCGGGCTGCTTTTGCTGGCTCTGATCATCATGGAGCTGACAAATTCCTTCCGCAGGCTGGGACTGGTGTTGATGCTCGGCTTTCTGGCTTTCGCGCTGGTGATGGTGGGGCTGAATGAAGACGCCCTGATCGCCCAACAGAACCTTGAAAGGGCTGTGCAGGGTGAAAAACTCGACGCTGCTTACCTGGTTCACGGTCTCACCAATGACGCCGTGCCGACGCTTTTCCGTTATATGGATGACGGGGAACTTGACCCTGAATTGCAGGAAAAGCTGCAGCTGGTGATGGCTTGCCGCTATGGCTATTACAAAGAAGTTTTCGGAAACGCTCCCTGGCAATCCACCTCCATTTCGGAGCTGGTTGCCGGAAAGCTCTACAAGCAGCACCTGGAGGTTCTTAGCAACGCCCCACTGAGACCCAAAACTACGGGTGCCAGCGTGACCATCGATGGCGAGATCATTTGGTGCTATGGCGAGCCGGATTTCTAAATCAATAGTTTTTGCTTCATCAACAGCCAGCTCCGCCTGGCTGTTTTTTTTAAGCGTGTTGGTCGGAATGAGACCGTCTCGTAACCGTTGATTTTCGTGAAGCTTTCGCGGGCTCACTCCGACGTTCACATCGTTGGCGGAGGTCGGAATGAACCTTCGTAGGGTGGGTTGGCGTCGGATTATCTCACCCAGTCTTTACATCAAAATAGCCAACCCACCATAAACAGGAGTCCGCCTTACAAAAAAAATGATTCAATGTGTTTGTGCTGCGGTGGGTAGGCTATCACCCGGTGTGTTCCTGCACATGCTTTGTGACGCCAACCCACCCTACATGCACATATCCCAAATGAACATGAGAATTGCGGTATCATTTGATGGGAAAACCTTCGCCATGCAACCCCAATCACTCACTCCCCAGGACGCCACCGGTTTGCTCAGCCTGATCGGCCTGATTGCCCTTTTTGTTGGGTTGTTGATCCTGACCCACCGCACACAGCTTAGACGCCAGCAGCAGGCTCACTTCAATCCCTCTCCCGCGATGAAACCTTTCCCGCAAGCCTCCAACTACAGCCAACAGCTGCCAATTTCCACGCAATTACCGCCTGCTGAAAGGCAGGCAACCCTACACCAGGCCTTCGAGGATTGGCAGGCTGCTTACCTGCTGCGGGGACTGGACGGACAAACAGAATTTTTGCGCGGCGAAACCTACAAACGCGGCTTACGCTACCAGCTGACCAGCACGAGCCTGGCGCAAGGGTTGGGATTGTTCATCCAGGCGCAAATGGCGCAAAATGGCGATGATTCGCGCGGAAGATTCGAGCGCATGCTGGCATACCTCCTGGCACATCCCGCCCAGGATCAGCCCGCCCTCAGCAGCTGGCTCTCCATGCCCGACCTGCCCACCTCGCCCCGCCTTGAGTCCGATCTGCACGCGGAAGCCTGGATCCTGGCTGCGCTTCTGGCTGCCCGGCAGCAATGGGGCGGTTTGCAGCGCTTCGATCTTGACCAGATCTTCCAGCAACGCTCACAGGCTTTGCTTGAAGCCCTCAACACCAACTCTGAAAACGGGACGGAGATCTTTAGCCCCCTCTTGTTCAACATCATCTCCCAACAGGTGCCTGATCCGTTTTGGCAGACCCAAACCGAGGTGGAGTGGAATAAGTTGATACCGCACCTCCGTGAGAATAATGGGCTTCCCGGCAGGCAGGAAGCCTTGAACCTGCTCCAGATTGGGTTGGACGGTCTGTTATTCCCTGATAATGGTTTTGCAGAAACGTCCGACCTGGCTTTCGCACGTCTGAAGCGCGCATTGTCCGAGCGGAAAGCGCTTGAAGGCGATATGGAAGAGGGTTTTTCACGCCTTGCCAGCGTCAGCTGCTGTGTACCTCTGGCTCTACTTGAGGAAAAGGGGGAAGATCCAGATCAGCTCTGGTCGCTCCTCAACCATGCGCAGCCTGGCAAACAGGATTCTCTGGGAGCGAGTTTGCGGTTGATCGCGATGATGAGTATGACAGGAACGCTGTGGGTGGGAAGGAACGGAAAAGAGCCCTCGCTCACAACATCGGAATAGACCGGATTTCCACCTTCGGGATCAATTCCAAAATATGTTCAGGCTGGATGGTGCTGTAGTCTTTGTTGGAAATATATGCCGCACGGAAAGCAGCCGCGCGTCTAGCGATCTCCACCAGATCCAACCCGCGAACAAATCCATCCACCAAGCCAGCGCATAATGCCCCCCTCGCGCCTGTAACTCGCAATACTGGCACCTTCAAGGGCGAAGCCATGACCATCAGGCTCTTTGAAGAAAGGAGCACGCCGCCACTCTCAAGCATCAGAGCCACATACTCAATCCCCTGTTGCAAGAAGCTCATTGCTGCCCTTTTTGCCATGTCGAAGTTTCTGATTTCGTGGCCGACCAAACGCTCTGCTTCAGTCACTTCGGGGTAAAGCAGCCAGGGAACTTCCTTGACCCCTAGTTTTAATGGCGCGGCGATGGCATCAAAGACCACGTGCACGCCTTTCGCTTTCAAAATTCGAATCAAGTTGGCATAAAATTCTTCAGGCACACCTGGCGGTAAGCTTCCCGAAACAACCCATATATCGGCAGGATTGGCATAGGTTTTTGCTTTTTCCATCATCTCATCGATTGCACCAGGCGGGACGTGTGGACCGGGTTCATTGACCAGCATGTACCAGTCATTGGACTCTTCCTGGACAACCGTGTTGGTGCGGGTTTCGCCTTCCACCCAAACAAAATCCGTTTTGATGCCGAGCCTGGTCAGCCCATCTTCAAGCATCTTTCCGGCACCCCCTCCCACCCAGGCAAGCGCCATGCTGGGTTGCCCGAGCACAGTCAGACCCCTGGATGTATTGAATCCCTTCCCACCCCAATCGAGTTGAGCCGGATTGGCGCGCAGGATCTCATTGAATTTGAGACGATGGACCACCAAAGTTCTGTCAACACTGGGGTTGGGGGTGAGAGTAATAATCATACAAATATTCTATCAGTTAAAGACTTCTTAACAAAAGTTTAACCTTCTATATTATTCATCTCGATGACATAGTGTTTGCACGAAGTTGATAACTGCCTGCAGAAGTATCAAGACGCAGGTTTTCAAGAAAGCAGGCCGTGCGTGTTTCGGATGTTAGCCAGTTGCCAACTGCCCGCCAGGCTGGTTCAAGATCCTTTCCGACCTCGTTTTTGATGCTTCCATCCTTGCCAAGCCAGAAGACGGGACTGCCAGGAGCCGGCTGAGGGAACACCCGCAATTGGCGTTTTGAGTTTACCTCCACCAGCAGTCTGTCCAACTCAGGCGTTCCCAGGCTCAGCAGTTCAAGGAACGCCACCTGGCAATCCATGCCTGCTTCGCTAACGTAAGGCAAGCTCATACCTGCCCCAGCTTCGTATGAAAAATCATTGAAACAGCCGGAGGACTGTACTGCCTGTGCCATTAATTCGACCGAATCGCTAAGCGTATTGAGCTTGAAAAGCAGATCCGCATCTGGCGCGCGCTGTCTCCATTGGCTTAGTGACGCATCCAGTAGCAATAGATTGCCGACAGAAAAACCAAGGCTCTCATCCAGGCCAAGGCAAAAATAAGCCGTGGAACTCACTGCCCCATCACGCGTTACCACCAGCCAAAGCCGTTCGTTGGCTGTGACTGCGCATGGCGCGGCAAACCCAACGCTCACCCAGCCATAACTTTCGCTCGGGACCGCGCTTGCAGCCAGGGTTTGCTCAGCCCGAATTATCCCTGAAGGCTGTCCAAGCGCGTCTGTCTGTAGTTGGAAGCGGACCTGGTCCTGCGGGGCGCCGATTTTCCTGATCCGAACACTCATGGAAGCCACCTTTACAGCATCCTGAAATATGCAGGATTGTGCCAGGCTTTTTTGCTTGAGGGTTGCCCCCAGGGCCTGATAACCCTGCTGGCTTGGGCTGTGCCCCAGGATGTCCGTATGCGCCGGCCACTGCCGCCAGCGCATGCGCTCAAACCAACCACGGCAAATCACCTGGCTCCTGCTTGCCTTGGTAGATGGCAGCAGCTTGCTGACTGGCAACGCCAACCGCCTCAAACTCGCGTCTCTGAGGAGCAGCGCCTGCTCCTCGCTCAACACTTCCCGCTCGAGCAGAAGCTCCTTGATGCCGTAGATCTCCTGGCTGGTGAGGTCGTCCTTCCAATCTGTCTGGGCGATTGCGCCATAATCCTTGCCTGGTTCCATGCTCCGATAACGAACAGCCACACGATTCGCCAGTTCTTCCAGGGAGGCCTCGAGCTCCGTAGTCCCGACTGGCTGGTTGACACGGTCCACATAGCCCCACCATGCCAGGCGGTCTGAAGGATCATAAATTTCAACCCCGGAACCCAGCCAGCTTTGCATTTCTTCAAACCCATGTAAGTCGTTCTGTAAGCCCAGGATTGCCTGCTGTGGTCCGCCGATAGCACCCCAACACAGGCTGAGCGGCTTCAACCCCATCACAGGCGTTCGATCGGTCAGAAAAACGCGCCAGCTCATGGCAGCCTCCAAGCCGGGCGATACCAGGCTTCGACCTGGAGGGTTCGTGTGATTGGCGCAACCCCACTTGCTTCGCATTGAAAGCAATAAAACCGTTGCAGGGTGCCCGGCTGTAAGTGGTGCCCAGGACCGACGCGTACATGCGTGGTTAGTTCCAATCCGCCGCTTTCGGACCACACCGCCTGCCGCAGCGGATCATCGATCAGGCTGGCATTGTATTTCAAAGCTCCGATGGCATGGTAAGCGCCAAAGGTTTGCTGCGGGAGTAATAAAAAATCATCCAGTTGCAGGCAATGTGCCCCCGTGCCAACCTGGAAAGCTTGTAATACCAGCTGATGTCCCAAAGCAAAGCTGCGTAAAGGCAGATCCCCCCAGGGAATGAGCAGCGGGTCCATGCGCAGGCTGGCTTGCCCCAATTCCAGGTCTGTGGCAGGTCCAACCCAGACCGGGATTCCGTCCACCAGTAATTGCCAGCGCAGCTTGAGGTTGGCTTCGGTGGATGCACCAAATAAGCGTAATAACGGCAAGAGCCCTACCCCCTGTAATCGGGTGACATCCAGGGCAGAAATCATCCAGCTTGCCAGGCTGTGCCAACCGCTGCCGCTCCAGTCGTAGCGGCAGTATTCCCCAGATGAAGCTCCGGCATCCGTCAGCACGGTCCCCCCAATCCCGTTTTCCGCTTCAAAGACCAGGTTGGGCAGATTGCCGCTCCCGGGCAAGCACATGCTTCCGACCCAGAAGTCTGCCAGGGGCTCCGTGTTGGTTGTGTTCTTCAGCTCCAGGCGCAGCGGGAGCTGCAAGAGGTTTCCAATCGCCTGCAGGTTGACCTCAAACCAGTTATCGTGCCCGAGGGAAGCATCGTCGTGGTTGTAAAGCATCAGCCCACTTGTCACACCCGAACCAGACGAGTTGGAAATCGGCAAGGCAATTTCATCCCCATAGAAAACATTTTCCCGTGCCCAGTTCAATTCCAACCGGAGGCTTCCTCCTTCTGTTGAGAGCAGATGCGCTGGCAAAACGTGCCAATCAAATTCCGCCAGGGGTGAATAGAGGAAACAATCACGCGTCTCGCTCCAGACCCGTAAACAAAGATCCTTTCTCCGGTCAGCCGCTAACCGCAGGGATTGGAACCCTTCGGTCACCGCTCGCAGTTCCTGCAGTGAGCCCCTGACGCTCACGATGGCGCGTTCCTTGACGCTTTCTGCAGCGCTTGTTTGCATCTCCCACTCACAACCAAGCATACCCGACAGCATCGCTGCGCCCTGGAGCTCAAACCAAGCCAGCCCAGACGTGTCGCTCAAAAACCCAAGAGACATCGGAGTTTTCACCGCCAGCTCTCACTTTCCTGCCATTCCCATTGAAGATGCGCTGAACTCTGCGCGTTTTGCAGTTCCTGCAGACGCAAACGGTCCATCTGCAAATCGAACTGGCGCTTGAGGTGTTCCGCCCAGAGCTGCAGCTGTGCCCGGTCAGCCGCAAGATTGGAATGGCTGCTGAGGTCGTAATGTAGTACGGTGCTGATCAGGATGGCTGCCGCGCCGCTGAGAAGGGCTGGCAAACAGTTATCAGGCAGGTCGCCAGTAAGCTCGCCATCCAATCCGGTTATGCCATAAGCATGGTTGAGGCTCAGGTTGATCTCCTCGAGGGCCAGGCGGACTGCTTCCTCGCGGGTTTCCTGCGGAGCTGCCAGGGCGTGTGGATCTAGAAACTGCGCGCCCAGGCGCTGGGTGATGGTGCTCAATGTGATCATTCTTTCCTCCTGTTTCCGGTCTTTGCCCGCTGATCGTGCAAGGCGTGATAGTCTTCAGGTGTGAATTGCCGCTTCCAGCCGCGGGCGTCGATGATGGTCAGGCTGTCGTCAGAGTGTAAGGCGTAGGCAAGCGCACCGGGACCCACCAGGTCATCAACCACTTGTTTCAAAATGTCTTCTCGCATGTTTCCTCCATTTGCCCCGCATGGATTGAAACCATGCGGGGCAGTGATTAATCGCTTACTTGTTGGAGCGCAAGCCGTCTTCCAGGGCAGTGCCCAGGATGTAGCTGACCAACAGCGCCAGGATGCCAGCCAATTGATCCCCATCCAATGGGAAATCAGGCTTCACAACTTTAATGATCATGAAAACCAAGCCCACCAGGGTTGCCCAAAACTTACGTGAACCTAAGAGTGTTTTCCATTTATCCATGCGTTTCTCCTTTCCAACCTAAGCAACATTGCACTTGAACAGGGGGCGGAAATCGTTGACCCAAACCGCCAGGTAGTGGCGCACCTTCAGGCGATGCTCGTCGTTGCTAAATACCGCCGGTGAGAGTTCGTCGCCAGCGATAAAGATCTCCGGCGCCAGTCCAAAGCGTTCCCCCACGAAGATCGCTGGCGCGACGCGCGGATCGCAGGCGGCAGCCCAGTCGTTGGCATCCGTCCATTCCGGCACCACCAGCGGCACGGCGCTGCCCTTGAGGACGTTGTCGTAGACATAATCAGGCTCACGCACCAGCGAACCGGTGCAGATTTCCATGGCAGCCTTTTGCTGCGAACGCCCCACCAGGATATATTTGGGGTTTACAGCCATACGAGGTCCTGTGCCAAAATAAGAAAGGGCATCCTTTATAAGCATCGGCTGGTTGTAGACGTTGCTGCTCACCACGTCCCAATTGGTGTGGTTGAGCGCCAGGGTACCAAGGTTGGCATGCCCGCCCGAGGTTATTACGGGGGTGGCATTGAACAACAGGCTTCCGTCAGCAAGGTAGGGACCGGTTCCGCTATTAATCGTAAAGATCTCTGCCACCAGTTTTGAGATTTTGCGCATACCAGCAGATGCCAACTCGCGCGCGTAAGAACGCAGTTTGCGGGTTTCATCCCGATCAATCAGCTCGAGCGTCAGGGGGATGTAACCGCCATATTTGACGAAACTGGCTATTTCAGACGAGTCGCCCACCTGCAATTCGGTGTAGGGTCCACCTTCAGCAATGCTTGGCAGATCACCTACCGTACCGATGAGCGTCCCGGTGATCTCATGCAGACTGTTGAAATGCTCCTGCACGGTGACATCTTTCCACCAGTCATAGCCGGCTTTGCCGAGTTCTTCCCAGGTGTTTGTGACCAGCTTGTTGAGGCTGTTCTTGACCAGACCGCTGAAGTCGCCGGTAGTTGCCAGTTGGGCACGCTCCGGGAAGTATCCGCCGTGCAAGTCATAGTCGCCAGTGGTGTTGAGGTAGAGCTCGCGAATGCCCGAAAGGCGCGGCACGGACGCTGAAAGCAGTTGTTTTTCACGCGGCGCGCCGAACATATCATCCACGGCTGCCTGCAACCGTTCGCTTGGTTCGACCATCCCCTCAATCCTGGCAGGTCCCTGCACGCTTTTTGCACCATCGTACTCCCCAAGCAAGGTGTGGGCTTCACGTAGCGCCGCTTTAAGTTCGGCAGGCGCAAATGTACGGTCCTGGAATTGTTTGCGGATGCGCTGCTGCATCCCCACAGGCAAGCGCGTGCTTGCCAAAGAACTTTCCAGCAGATAAGCGCTCATCTCAGAGCGTATTGCCCGCATCTCTGAAAGCTGCTCCTGCAGTTCAGGGCTTGCTGAAACAGGACGTTCTTCCACTGCTACTTCGGCTGACCCATCAAGGTCGTTGTTAAGATTTGATTGCATGTGTGTTCCTCCAATTTGTAACGGTTCAATACCAAGTTGATTAAGCGCGCGCAAAAAGATGCCGCCACGCGCCGGGTTGTAGACCAGGTCGACGGAGTAAATCTTGAGGATCTTCTCCACCTTGCCGGCTTTGCCCTTGAATAAAACATCTGCCGAGAAGCCCACCCTCACCGCGGGTTCGTCGCTGGCTTCCAGCACCTGCCTGCCGATTTCCGCCAGCACCTTTGCGGACGGACCAAAGGCGGTCAGTTCAGCCCGCACACCTCTGGCAGCTTCATCCCAACGCGTGTCGCGCAGCACCCCCGCGATATCGCGTACCGAGCGGGAGCTCAGGCTGTGATCCACAAAACAATTCACGCCTTCCCAAAGCGCCAGCGACTCGCGCAGCACCTCCGCCGGGAATTCCCAACCGTTCGCCACCCCGGCAGTGATCGCCAGGATCTCAAAACGGTCGTTACTGACAGGGTTTACCTCCAGATTCAAATGTTCTCTGAATTCACCCATTCAACTCCTTTCCTTTCTTCCATTCCAGAAAGATTGCTTTGCCCCACGCAAAATCCTCCTCTGTAATTATTCCGATTCACTTTGACTTTCTTCATTCGCTGGCAGCTGCTCGCCCATAAAGCGATAAACCAGGCGCAGCAGTTCCTCCGAGCTGATCAAGCCTTTCTCATGTAGTCCGGAAGCAATTGCCGCAGCCTTCTGCCCGGCATTCGCCAGTTCGGCGTTATCCCGGGCGGAGATATCGCCGCCAGAGACGGTGATTGGGGCGTTTGGATCAACGCTCAGATCAAAATATGCCCGCCTTTCAACGACTACGCGCAGCAAATCCTGCAGGATCCAGCACATCGCCCGCTGGCGTTCCGCGAAGCGGCGATAACTTGGATTGCCTGATGCCTCAGCCGTAGTTTTAGTCGAAGATTCAGGCTCAGCCAGGAAGTGCAGCGGCAGCCCCACGCCAGCCGCGATCATCTTCTTGATCGCCAGGCCATCGCTCGAGGCATCCAGCGCCTCCAATTTTGGCGCGATCACCGACCATTCCTCGTTCTCATCCGTCACCAACACCGAGCCCGGCGCCGGCGGATGAAGCGCCAGCTGTGCCTGCCGGTTTGAGCGCGCGCTTTCATTGGCAAATCTCGCCCTGACAACATACACAAATGCGTTACGGAAGCGGTTCAGTCGCACCCGGTCCTCCAGCCAGGCGCTGTAACGCGAGAGCCACTTCAGGATCGGCGCCAGGTCGCTCTCCCCCCACTGGGAGCCAACCGGGCGGTTGACCGCGTAGTGCAGCATGACCGGGGCAAAACCGCCGCCCTCCCCGGGTCTGTCCCTGCCTGGTTGGTAAGCCGGATAGATCCTCTCATCGCCCGTCAGATCCGCAGTACCCACGTAGAAAAGTTCCTGCTCAACGTCTGTTTCGCTTGATTCAATTCTGGCAATGTCGGCGCTCGGAATGACCCTCAAATAACTCATGCCATAAGCGTCGGTGGAAAGCAGCAGGAACAAGTTGCCGCTCAGCACGAGTTCATCCGAAAGCTCGCCCGTCCGCAGGCTGAGGTGGTTGAGGCGATGGTTCCAAAACCGTTCTAGGAAGTCCTGGGTAGGCGCGTGTTGGCAGCTGAGCACGAACCCACCGCCTGCCACGTAGTTGGTGGTCAGTTCGGTGATGCGCCGCGCCAGTGGGTTGAAGCGCCAGGCATCCATGCAGTCTGCCAACACGTCCTGCCGGTCATAAGCCAGGCGGTCGCGCGGGCTTTCCCCTGCCTGCCAGGCACCGACCAGCAAGGTGTTTTCCGTTTCTTCCAGGCTCAGCTGCATTTGATGCGCTTCAGTTTGAGGTTGAAGTCCGAAAAATTGGCGAAATTGTTCACCCAGCCGGCTCATGCTGCCACCGCCTGGCATTGCACAACATCAGCCTTACACTTGCCCACCACCGGGCAAACTTCGCCGTCCAGCGGGCAAATCACCCTGGCTGCGTCTGTGCGGCCAAAATAAGTCAAAACATCAGCCGGTGTGCCATTCCAGCGGTCGTAATCCATGTAGTTACCCACGCCGCCGATCGCCGGACCCCGTTCGGAGGTCTGATGGATCAGCCAATGGTCGACGCCTTTGGGCATGCGCGGCGGGCAGGGGTATTCGGGCGTGTATTGCGGGAAGGGACGTCGGTAGTAGTACTGCGCCAGCCACCAGTCCACCTCAGGCAGGTCCGCCACGCGTAGGTTGGCATCCACCCACATCGCCCGTGAGTAGACGATCGGCAAACGGCCGGTTTCCTGCTCAAGCAATTCAAGCGCGGTCAGCAGGGTGTTGGTGATCATCGCCCGAGTCTGCCCATGCTCGAGCTCCACATCGAGCACCAAGCGCACCTGGTCCAGCTTGATTCCCTCCAGAATTTTCAAGAAACTATCCACCTGCTTCAGGGCAGGCTCTCCGGGGTAAAGCACGTGGTAGGGCAGCACGCAAGCACCCATCGCCAGCGCCTGTTGGGAAAAGTGCCTGAACATCGGGTCACGATAACCCCACGAGACGCCTGCCCGGATCGCGATGAAGTTGACCGCGGGGTCGTGGGCTGCAATCTGATCAAAATCAGGCATCTGTGTGAGATCGGCGCTGGCGTTGTAACGCGAGAGGTCAATCCCAAAGGCAAATTCCTGGTTACGCACAAAATAACTCATTAAAAACCTCCATCCATTTCCAAAATCGGGTCGCTGGCTGGGATCAACACGGCCTGCGATGAGAGAAGCCAGCTTTGCTCGTCCAAAATCGCGACCATCGCTGCAGACACCGCCAGATCATCGTGCAGCAAGCCGCCTTCAGGATCGCGCGCGCCCTCAGGCACACTCCACCGCAGCAATCGCTCGGGTCCGGCGCTGACTTCCGCCTGCAAACCTGCCAACTGGCGATAGAAAAGCGCCTGAAGGCAGTCCTGCTCGGCAGCCATCTGCCCTAAAAGCGGGTTCACGCTCCACGTGTCGGGCGCACTACTCGGAGAAAAATCCTGGAACCGACCCGTATCCACCACCGCCAGGAATCCCCACCCAAGGCGTGATTTCAACTGCCGGGTAAACTGCAGCGTGATGACACGCTCGCCCAGCTTGTCGCGCAGGAAGGACCCCACGCCCGCCCCCACGCCGCTGGCATCCACCACGATCTTTTCCGGCTGCCACAGCTCCGCCAAGCGTAAAAGCCGCGCGTAGAGCGTGCTGTGCTTTTCGCCCTGCCAAAGCTGCCGGTTGACTACCCTGTAGATGGGCTTACCCACCAGGTCTTCCCCCAGCAGCGAAAAATCCAGTTCCACCACGGTCACCGCAGTCAGATCCCGGTCGGGATTTTCCAATTCGGCGTTTGCCCCACCCAGGCGCAGGGCTTCATCTTCGCCTGCCAGGTCGATCAGCATGGCGTAGCGCTTGCCCGGCAGAGGAGCTTCGATGGCGGCGTGGCTGCCACTCATCAAACCCAACCGGCTGGGATTGAACAACCCGCCGGCAAAATCGATCTCCTCGCTGAAAAACTGGCTGCGAACCATCGGGTGGTTGCGCCCCATGCGCGCGATCTGCTCATCCACGAACATGCCGTAAGCAGGCACTTCCCGCCTGACCTCCTCAGCCGTAATTTGAAACACCCGCCGGATGCCATCGCGTGCTTCCGCTTCCTTTGCTGCCCGCAATTCGCGCGCCAAAAGCGTCTGAGCGCTCCAGGCGGTACCCCAAAAGACGCGCGTGGCGTTGGTGGAGGCTGCCATCGGGGCAATTTGCTTGTCGTACTTGGCAATCTCTATATCCTGCGCCTCATCCAGCGAAAGCAGGGTGGAGGCAGTGGCGCCGACAATATTGGAGCCAGGCGCAGCCGAGAGGAATGTGAGATGGGATTTGTGGAAGCGGTAGTGATTGCCGGCGCTTTTGTGCCACTTGCCGCGCGTCAGAAAGTTGGCTTCAAGGGCGGTCTCCAGGCGGCGCATGGCGTTCAGGCTTTGCGGCTGATAGGTCGGCGAGAGTTTCACCATCTCTGCCCCTTCTTCCGCCAGTAGCGCCATCAGGTAGACTTCGAGCTGTGCCTGCATCAGGTTCTTGCCGGATTGGCGTGGGAACATGACAACTATCGACAGTCCCTGGTTATTCAGCACGGATTGTACGATCGCGTTAGCGGCTGCCTGCTGGTAAGCGCGCAGTTTGATGCCGCCGAAGACGCGCGTGAAGTTGGAAACCTGTCGCAGGGAACGCAAGAAATCAGGGCGACTCATGCTCTCGGCTTCCGAGAGTCGCATGCGCTGTTGGTAACTGAAGTCAGTTCTGGGGAGAGCGAGCGCTTCAGTCATGGATCACCTCACCCATCTGCTTCACCTCCTGGCCAAAATCCGTCAGGCGCTTCAGCAGTTCAATCGAATCGGCGCTCTTTTCCGGACCAAGCAACACGACGTTCACACGCAGTAAGGAAGCCATACGTGAACAGGTAAGTCCCAGCAGATCAAGCGCTTTCGCCAGGTTGACCGGGTAATCTTCCTCGCCAGCACTCTCCGCGGCACGCATAAAGCGTCTCAGCGTGCGCGAGAGCATACTGATCTCTTCGTCGAGGTCGAGTTTGGCAGCTTCAGAAAGCTGCAGTCGTTCAGCGGGGTTAAAATCCGCCAGGAACGCTTCGCGTTCGGCCAGTTTGTCCAGTTGCTCATAATCAGCCTGCCGGAGTGAGCCCGCCGAGTTTGGGCGGGCTTTTCCGGATGGCTGCGTAGAAGCCTGGCAAGTGGGGTTTGAGTGTCGCATGTTACGCTGCCTCCTATTATAGAACTTATGTTCTATTTATGGACATAGTTTAGCGTCTTTCCATGCGCTTGGATAGAGGTCAAATGTTGCCAATTTCATCAGAGAATGTCAACTTTTACGTCAGCGGTATACTTGGGGTGTGATTACCTGGAGGGTATAATGCGCCGAAAAGACCGTGAAATGGACCAAGATTTTGCCCGTGAAGTGATTGACCGCAGCCAGTATGGCGTCTTGGCTTGTGTTACCCCTGGCGGAAAGCCTTATGCCATCCCGCTCTCCATCGCGAGAGATGGCGACCTACTCTTCTTCCATTCCGCCACGGCTGGCAGCAAGGTGGACTACCTGCCGGATGGGCAGGAGGTTGCGCTGACTTTCGTCTCGCACGTCCAGGTGCCGGAGCTCTTCAGCCCGGAGGAACTTGCCAAAATGGCGATCAAACCCGGGGCTGCTTCAAAGTTGGGCTCTAAGGTCTTCACCACCGAGTTTGAGTCCGCCTGCGTGCGGGGCAAGGTCTATGAGCTGACGGAATCAGCGGATAAGCTAGTTGGTTTGCGCTGTATTTGTCAGAAGTTCACACCGGATAAAATGGCGCTTTTTGAGCTCGCGGCAAACGGCGCGCTGAGGATCACAAAAGTCTACGAGATCAGGATTGAGAGCCTGACGGGGAAGCGCAAGCGCTTTGACGCGCAGGGGAATGAACTGAAAGGGCAAGCGAAGGGCTAAAAATCCGGCAGTTTGAGCCCGTTTTGCTTCAACCAGCGGCGCTGAGTTTCGTATCCCGGCAGCATCTGCCCCAGGAAGGTCCAGAACGCCCGCGAGTGATCGTGGTGGCGGGTGTGCGCCAGTTCGTGCACTACCACATACTCAAGCGCTTCCGGTGACACCATCGCCAGCCGTAGAGAGAAATTGAGCGAATTCTTGCGGCTGCACGATCCCCAGCGCGTTTTTGCCCCCGTGATGCGGATCGATTTGACCTGCAAACCCCACGTTTTTGCATATTTCTCTGCAATCGCTGTGACTGCCTTGCGCGTGGTTTCGCGATAGAAGGTTTTGAGTATTTCTGCCCCGTATTTTTGCACGCCTTTCGTCAGGTGAAAACCCTGCCCCTCCTTGAAGACCAAACCCTTGATACCCTTCTCAGTCAGGTGGAGAGGATATTGCCGGCCACCAAACCATAGAAGCTCGCCTTCTACAAAACGGAGTGCCTGAGCTGGCTCCGCGACTTTCGCCATGAGAGCTCGCTTCTCAGTGATCCAGCCGGCATGCTGCTCCAGGAAACCGGTGATCTGGCGTTTGGGAGTCCCCATTGGCGCTTTCAGCACCACCTTACCCCCAGGCAGCACTTGAATCATCAGCCGTTTGCGGCGCCGGTCGTATATTATCTCATCGGGTTGCGGCAACATAGGCTGATTATAAGCGCGGAGTAGTGATTGGGCTTGGATTTCGGGTACAATTTTGCATATGAAACTGCTCCGTAAGGGCTGGATATATTGTTCTGTGTTGGTATTGCTGCTAACCGCCTGTTCCGGTGGCGGTGAGATGTTGCCGCTTGTGTCCGCCCCGGACCCGCAAGGTCGCTTTGAGTTTTCGATCCCGGAAGGTTGGCAGGGCATAACTGAAGACGACGTCAGCACCTACACCCCCTCCGACTACACCAGCAGCGAAGAGGATCTGCGCGTGCTGCTCTACCTTTCTCCCACCAACACGTTCAACACCGAACAGCACATCGACACCGCTGAACCGCTGATCCAGGATTTTCTCAGCAGCCATCTTGACGATTCTTTCGAGGTGATCAACCAGAGCGAGATCAAAGTCGACAAGTATCCCGCCATGAAGCTTGAGATTGCCAGGCCGTATCAGGATACCTACCTGGTTGGACAGGTGGTGATCACCGCGATGCCTGGCGTGGTTGTCATTTTTCTTGGCACAGGCACGCGCACCGCTTGGGAAGCCTTCGAGCCAACCTTTCAAGCCATGCTGAAGAACTTTCACCTGATCAGCGCCTACACCCCCACCCCACCTCAGAGTTAGCCATGCGAACCCTCTGCCGAATGACCGCACTTCTGCTGCTGACAAGCTTGCTCACAGCCTGCCAGTACCAGACAACGCTGCCAGGGCGAAGCGAGGTGCCAATCTACAAACCACCACAATTCGTCACCTCCACTCCCGCCCCAACCCCCACACCCCAACCGCCAGACTACATTCAGACCGGCAGCCCGGTGCAGGTGCAAGCTGGTATGTTTTCCTTTGAGCCTGTCACCACTTGGGATGAAAGCGGCGTGCCGCTTGCGCTTCAGATCAGGGACACCCGCGTCACCCTCAGCAATGCTGAAGAGAGCCTCTTTTTCAGCCTGGCAAGCGAGCCTGCCCTGTCGGGTTCCACCACCCAAATCTGCGTGGACACAATCCTTCAACGGATGGCAGCTGACCTTTCAGACCTCCAATACAGTGAAGCTTCGCCGATTACAATCCAAAATGGCACCGGGCTGCAGGTGCAGCTGCAAACGAAAGTTTTCAGCCAGACCTCCATCGGCACCCTCCAGGTAATCCAAGTGAACCAACGCTGTTTCAGCCTGCTTGGTCTGGCTACCTCGGAAGATACTGCAGCGCTTTGGGAGAAATCAGGTGTGGAAATTTTCAACCAATTGCAGCAGTCTGTGCGCTTCCTGGAACCTTCCCAATTAATGTACTGCGAGGTGGCAATGGATGCCAGCTATGGCACCAGCCCCGAGAATCCCATCCGAACTGGCAATACCAACCTTTATGATGGACTCACCCGGCAGGAAAATTACCTGTTCACATTACGCGGACCTAACTTTGAAGAGGTTTTCTTTTCACGTCTTTCTCCAGAGTTTAACGACTTGGGTGTGATCGTTGATCCATATCGCATCGAATACACCGGGATCCCGGAAGCCATCACGCTCTATTTTGACATGAACACCTACGAGCCGCTTTTTGCCCCGCAGGATTTCACCTGTGAAGCAGCTTTCCCCATCTCAGCCCCGTAAACTAAATATCGCCCATGTTCAAGAAATACCCTCCCCAATTCTGGTTAATGCTGCTCGGTCTGATCATTTCAACCACCGGCACGACCATGGTTTGGCCGTTCTTGACCATCTTCGCCAGCGAAAGGCTCAGCCTGCCAATGACTGCAGTCACAAGCCTGATGAGCATCAACTCGCTCTCGGGGTTGACCGCCTCGATCCTGGCAGGTTCGCTGGTGGACCGTTTCGGACGCAAGAGCGTTATGGCGGTGGGGTTATTTGGGACGGCTGTAGCCTATCTTGGTTACATTTACGCCGGTTCCTACTGGCACTTTGCAGTCTTGATGTTGACCTCGGGTTTGTTCAACCCACTTTACCGGCTTGGCTCAGATGCCATCCTGGCAGACATGCTCAGCCCCGCTGATCGCGTGCAGGGTTACAGTATTTTCCGCATGGCACGCAATATCGGTGTGGCGCTAGGGCCAATCCTCGGTGGGATTGTGCTCTCCAGCAATTACAACATCGGCTTCATGGGTGCGTCTGCTGCCTTGACTTTTTACGGACTGATCACGCTCTTCTTTCTGCGTGAAACCCTGGTGCGGGATCCGAACGCCAAACATGAAAACCTCAAGGAGCAGATCCAGGTCTACTGCCAGGCTCTCACGAACAAGCCCTTCGCCCATATGGTTGGCGCGTTTACTTTGATGGAAATCTGTGCTGCTTTGATGTGGGTCCTGCTGGCTGTCTACGTCAAACAGAATTTCGGCATTGCCGAAGCCACTTACAGCTGGCTGCCAACCACGAACGCCTTGATGGTGGTTTTCCTGCAAGTGTTTATCACACGGATCATCAAGCGCTACCGTGATACGCAAGTCATGCCAATCGGAGCGCTTTTCTACGCTGTGGCAATGATGATCGTAGGACTCAGCAGTCAATTCTGGGGGTTTTGGCTGGCAATGGTGGTGATGACAATTGGCGAATTGATCACCGCCCCAACCGCGACCACTTTTGTGGCTAACCTGGCGCCCCAGGATCAACGCGGGCGTTACCTGGGAGTATTCGGGCTCACCTGGCATGTTGCCATGGCGATTGGTCCATTCGCGGCGGGAATTCTGACCGACGCGTTCGGCATTCGCTCACCCTGGTTCGTCAGCGTCCTGGTTGGCTTACTCTCGGTTTACGCCTTTGTGCTGTTGGACAGAAGAAGAAAACGCTCGGGGCTGACTTCCTGACCTGGTCAACCCACCACCCAACCACAATTAACTTAGGGAAAGGACTTGCGCCGTTCCGTATAGATGAAAAAACTATGCGTAGGGTGGGCTGGCGTAAAAACGTGTTGAAATCTGAATAACCGTTAAAAGCCAACCCACCGATTAAATATGAGGTTTTTGTGTTGGTGGGTTGACTATAAGCCGATAGTTTTTGGCAAGAACTTGCTGACGTCTACCCACCCTACCTACATGTCCCGTTCCACCCCATGCCAAGACGGATCTTCCGTAGGGAAGGGGCCCTGCCCTAGTAGCGAAGCGGAGAGGGTGTCCTCTTCCGCATAGATGTAAAAAATCGTGCGTAGGGTGGGTTGGCGTAAAAACGTGTTGAAATCTGAATAACCGTTAAAAGCCAACCCACCGATTAAATATGAGGTTTTTGTGTTGGTGGGTTGACTATAAGCCGATAGTTTTTGGTAAGAATTTGCTGACGTCAACCCACCCTCCCCACATGATCCCTTCCACCACATGGCCAAACGGAACGGCGCGGGACCATTCCCTGCCTGATATCAACTGCTTGACAACCTCAGCATACCCCATGATAATATAGAACATATATTCTATTACTACGTGGGTGCCAAATTGACACAGATGTTTGTCTTCAATCAAAAAGGGGAGGTCCAGGTTCGCGAGATCGCGGAGCGGCCAGAAACCGTCGTCCAGACCATCAACCGCGGCGACTGGGAACGCTACCTGCCCTATGAGCCCTCTCCCACCCAGGCATGGCAAGCCGTGCGTGTTCATCTCCTGGTGGTGGTCACGCCACTCACCGCATCAGACGATTATCCCCAAATTAAGCTCACGCCCCGTGAGTTTCAAACGTTGCAGGGCTTGTGTTCAGGCAAAACTGCAGCTCAGATCGCTTACCAGTTGCACATCCAGGCGCGATCAGTACACCGCCACTTCAACAACTTGCGAGCCAAGTTCAAATCCAATACCCTGCCAGAATTATTAGCCAAAGCAGCCGCTTTGGACCTGGTGCGGCCAGATCTGGATGAATTATTCGATTAGTTTTTTGTCAAAAATTGAAAAGGTCCGCCAGCTTTTGGTGGAAGCAATTTGGGCTCGGGCTGCAAAATCACGGCATCCCACATTGCCCTGGCAACGGTCAGAGCTGCTTCAGGATACCCAAGCGCCGCTGAATCCCGTGCAACCTGATTGAGCCGGTAGCCATCTGCTTCCAGCCAGTATGCCATCATCGCCCTGAATTCGCCGACATTCTGCACGAATGCACCCGCCTGGTGGCTGAGCAGGTAGCGCACGTTGCCCTCTTCCTGCCCCGGCAGGTAGTCGATCAGCAGGATCGGCAAGCCAGCCGCAAGACCCTCAGAGACGATCAACCCGCCGGCTTTGGTCACCAGCACATCCGATGCCATCATCCACTGGGGCACATTATTCTCAAAATTGCGCACCTCCAGTGGAAAGTCATAGTGGCTGCCGATCAAGGTTTTGTAAAGTTCATCATTTCCGCCGGCTATCACCACGGCTTGCACCGGGGCTGAAGCGTTTTCCAGCGCCTGGAGATACTCCTGCAGGTTGCTCACGCGGCTGCTGCCAACGAAAAGCAGGGTCAGGCGGTGAGGATCAAGCCCAAGCGAACCGCGCAAAGCTTGCTTCTCCACCTGGTTGAGGGCGAAATCCGGGCTGACTGGAATTCCTGAGATCACCAGTTTTTCTTCGGGCACGCCACTCTCAAGCGCCTTCACCTTCACCCACTCATTGGCGATGTAAAAGCGGTCTGGCTCGGGTGAGAACCACAACGAGTGGACGTCCGCCAGATCAGTCACAACGGTAAAAGCCGGGATCCTGGGCTCGGATTCCTGCAGAGCCTTACCTATCGGGGTATTGAACATCTCATTGGTATTCAGGACGATGTCTGGTTTGAAATCGCGGATCGTATCTGCCATGATCTTCTGCAGCATGAGCGTCAGAGCGCCTTCCACCACTTCGCTGACCAGGCGCGAATCGCTAACCTCATAACTGAGCCTGTAAAGCCCCGGGCTAAAACGCACACTGCGGTCGTAGCCCTTTTCGATCGGCTTCATCACCGTGAGGGTGTCTGTTTCCTGGATCGGATTGGTCACCAGGATTTCCACCTGGTCAGGATACAAAACTTCAAGCGCTTTCGAAACCGAAAGAGCCGCGCTTCGATGCCCAAAACCGGCATCACTGGTAATGATCAGGCAGCGTTTCTTCTGCATTTTTTCAAATATCGACCTGTAATGGCAGGTTTTGCTCCATTCTTATTTATACGCGTTCAATACGGGCTCGATTATACCCCGCAACCAAATGACGATAAAGTTGCGGTGTTAGGCAGAAGGATAACCTTCAAGACCATTTAAACACATTAAACAAAAATCTCCATGAAGGAGACTTGCCTGCCCACGTTTTTGATCGCCAGGTTTCTTCTGCTTAACAAAACAGACAACTCAAACACACGTATAGGCTACGTTGCTATAAATAAGTTTGGAGAAAGATTACTTACAAACAAAAGGAACTTACTTCTTATCCTTTTTCTTGTCTTTCTTCTCTTTCTTTTCCTTCTTATCCTTCTTGTCTTTCTTGTCCTTGTCCTTGCCCATTTTTACCTCCATTTCCTCGAGATTGATTTCATCTGGTTCCCAGAAACTGATCAATTCACCGACGGTAGCCTTGGTGAGATCAGCCCAGTGTTTAATACCCAGCACGAGATAGGCTAAAGAACCAGTTGGCAGCGAATCCACCTTGCCGTCCAGCAGCTGCAGGAGTGCTTCTAAACCGGGGTTATGACCCACGACCATCACGCGTTCGATCTCATCCGGCAGTTCATTCAGCGCCTTGATGTAGTTTTCAGGTTCGCCCATGTAGAAAGAATCGACAAATGCCAAACCACCTTTAAATTTTGCTTCTGCCGCAACCAATTCAGCGGTTTGCTTTGCCCTTTCTGCGGGAGAAGAGAGGATGACCTGGGGAACCAATTCAGCCCTCACGAGCACTTTCCCGATCACGATGGCGTCTTCCTCCCCACGGCGCTTCAGCGGGCGGTCGAAATCCTTCAGTTTTTCATTTTTCCAACTGGATTTTGCGTGTCGCAAGATTAACAAGGTTTTGGTCATTTTACAACTCCTGGAAAAACCACGGTTGACAGACAAGAAAATAATAACACACGAATCTGATTCAGAATGTTAATGTTGCTATAAGATCGTGATTATTAAGACTGATTTCCTTCATCCCCGTATTCCTCTGTCTAAGCCGCGAGAAAAACGTCTTCTGGGTTATGAGATAAAATGCGACCACGGAGATCACCATGATTTTCTTAACCTATGACATTCAACTTTTATTACTGGCGACAACCTTCGGCTGGATCATCGCCCGCCTGGTTCGCTTCGCGATTCACAAACACGGTAGTTTGCTGCGGGAGCTGACACTGACGGTGCTGTTTCTTTTCCTTTGGTTTCTGATCCAACGCACATTGGAGCCCTTCGTCCTGGTGCTTGACCAAACCCCTGAACCTCCAAACCTGGTACCGCTAAGGGGATTAGTGCTGATGTTGCAGCGGGCAATTGCCGTCGACCACGCTATCACCCGTTGGATTGTGGCCATCAACATTATTGGAAACGTCCTGATTTTTGTTCCGATTGGCTTCCTGGTTTCGGTGCTCACCCCTCACCGCCACAAAGGCTGGCTGGCGCTTATGATTGGGCTGGCAATCTCACTGAGCATCGAAATTGTCCAACTGAGCTTTGTTATCCGCGTCTTCGACGTGGACGACCTGATCCTGAACAGCTTTGGTGCCTGGCTTGGTTTCATCGCATTCCTGCTCATCAGCCAGATCAAGCCCTTCAAAGAGGTCTTCGGGCAAATAGCCAATGCGCAAAGGCCACGAACCTGGCTTTTCGTGTTGCTTTACGGTACCTTCGCGATAGTGACCGCTGCAGTGATTTATTGGATTGACTACACTGCTTATCTCCAAATCCCGCAATAATTCTGAATCAGGGAACTTTCTGACACGAATCAGCGTATTATTCTTATAGTGTCATGAAATATGACCATCTTTTGCATGATGGCATAGAAATCGAGGAGACATGAAAAAAATAGTTCTCGCTTTTGTATTGTTAGGCATGCTGGCGGCTTGCAGCTATCCCCAGCCGACAACCTCGCCTTCCGACTCGCAAACCCAGGTAGCCCTCTTTGCACAAGCTACCCTAACCAAAGCTGCCGTTGTCGCGCAAGCGCAGCAGACTTCCACCGCGATCGTTCTCCAGCCAACCTATACCGCAACCAGTATTCCTGCCACCGCCACGAGCGTTCCACCTACCGCCACTATAATCCCGCCTACCGTTACCACAATCCCACCTACCGCCACCAACGTCCCAACCGTAGCCGTCACCCCCATTCCACCTACCAATACCGTCGCGCCGACCACTACTCCCAGCCAGGCAGTCCGGCTGAGCTTTGCGTCCGGCACAACCAACGTCACTGCTGAAGGGCAAATGACCGCCAATTCCACCAAGCGCTATGTCTTCTGGGCAGATAAGAACCAGTACATGGATATCTCTCTTTACGGCGCCAGTGGGGCTTACATCGCGGTCTCAAGCGCCAGCGGCAAAAAACTGGTTGAATTTGACCAGGGCTGGACTTGGTATCAGGATTACATCCCGGAAAAGGGCGATTGGTACATCGACATCCGAGCCGGCAAGTACGACACGGGCTACTCGCTCTACCTTGGCATCCCGCAGCGCTTGTCCTTCGAGCCTGGCACATCAAGTATGACAGCCAAGGCAATCATACCCGTAGGGCGGGTGCACAACTTTATCGCCTGGGGAAATGAGGGGCAGACGCTCAAAGTGAACATTTCACCAGCACAGAACTTCAAACTCACAATTTGGCACATCGACGGCACCGTGCTGCTCTCTGGCATGGGTGATTCGAGCAGCTTTGAGGGAGAGCTCCCTGAAGCCGGCGATTACATCATCAATGTGGTTTCAGGCGCGGCTACACCCACCGAGATCTCGTTAACCTTATCGATCAAGTAAATTTGGATCAAAAAGTAAAACACCCTGACTTCCCAGGGTGTTTTGCTTTAAAGGACAGATTTTCTATGACCAAAGACATACTGCTGTTGGAACTGAGTTTCAACCGCGAATGGGATAAACTTCCGCACCCAGGCAATCGAAGCCTCAGGCGAAAGTCCGAGCAGATCCTGCGCCAGGCAGGCCGTGAAGATCCCTGTACGGCCGACGCCAGCATGGCAGTGGATGGCAATATTCTTGCCCTCCCGAACCAGCGCGGCAACTTTATCCAATGAATCATCCCAAGTGCCGTGAGGCGGAGCGGAGAAATCTGGCACGGGGTCGTAGATCACCTGGAAGCCAGCCTGCTCGTAGAGCGACAGCAGGTCCCTCTCGCTGTAGCGCAGATGCTCTTCGATCGAGTTCAGCACGACCACTGCGTCGATGTTTGCCTGTTTGTAAAGCCCCAACACCTGGTCCTCCGGGTCAAATTGTTTGCTGCCGGGGGTTGGCGAGCGGAAAACACGCCCGGGTTGCCCGTAAAGCAGCTCTGCAAAGAGCGTCGGTTCGGGGTGGATCAGCGCTGCTGGCAGGCTGACATCCCCATTTTCTTGATGACCAAGTTCATGAACAGCCCTGACAGCGCCAACGGGTAAAGGTCCATAAAGATGGGGGTATGGCATCTCGCCACCCTCTAGATTCTCATAAACCAGCTCCGCATTGGTCAGGTTGGGGTCAATTTCCAGCACGATCAGTTGGGGCGTCTCGCGATAATAACGGTTGGCAGTGGATTTGATCTGGTAGTGATCCGAGCAGTGAATAAAACCGTCTTTCTCGAAACCGCTGGGAACATAGATTCCCTCTTCTTGCGCTTTTTGCCATTCAGGCAGGGTGGTCAGATGATAGATCATAACAAACCTCAAAGTGTAGTTGGCTAAATATACCCTCTTCCCTCGTTCCCCGTCAATTGGAACCTTCACCACGGTAAACTGCGCACAGGTTAGGCTGAACCCCGCAACCTGAACTACGGGAATTGATTTCGGGTAGGGTGGGTTGGCGTAATAGGATGGTAGCTCAAGCAAGCGATTAAAAGCCAACCCACGACAAGAAGGGTACCGATCTGCCGCGAATAAACATTTGCTGGTATCGAAGGTGAGAGAAGACCTACTTCGTAGGGCTGGGGTTCACTCCAGCCGCCATATGGGTCTACAAAACTGCGCAACCGCGTAGGTCAGGTTCTTCTTTTGAACCTGACGTCACGAGTATTGGCGAATAACGTCCTCAACGAAACAGGTTTCCGATGTCAGGTTGAACTTCGCAACCTGACCTACGACCAGACCTTTGGTTTTCAGACGTAGGGGCGAAGCATTTCAAAAGTAATGCAATCCCATCATTTAGCCATCCTTAAAGAATGCTTCGCCCCTGCCGGTGACCCCAATAAGGGGAAACCTGAGCTACGAGAAGAATTTCGTCGATGTGAGTAAGTGACAAGGTTGTATTGTATTTTTTCAAAGATACCATACGCGTAGGTCAGGTTCTTCTATTGAACCTGACGTCACGAGTATTGGCGAATAACGTCCTCAACGAAACAGGTTTCCGATGTCAGGTTGAACTACGCAACCTGACTTACGAGTACACCTATTGAATTCAGACGAAGTCGGGTAGGGTGGGTTGGCGTAAGTGGATGTTGGGTCAAGCAAGCGTTTAAAAGCAAACCCACCACAGAAAGCCAATCGGTGGGTTTGCTATAGCGTAACATTTGGAGACGAAGCCTTTATGACGTTAACCTACTCTACCATCAACCAGTGGCTAGTCAGCTCATCATGATCGAAGAGTATTCGCATTCCAAACCAACTATCACCAAATCTTTTACGACGTCAAGACTCCCTCTTGACTTACTGTGTGATATACAGTATACTGTTTGTGACAATATAGTAAGGAGCACTATGAACGAACTAAACGACATCTACGCAAATTTTGTGGTCGAACTCCGACGGGGAGTCACCAACCTGGTGGTGCTAAATCAATGCCAGCAGCCAGCTTATGGCTATCAACTGGTCAAAGAACTCGCCGACAGTGGCATCCCCTTGGAAGCCAACACGGTCTATCCGCTCTTGCGCCGCCTTGAAGACCAGGGTCTTCTACGCAGCGATTGGGACACAAGCACCGATAAACCGCGCAAGTATTATCAAATAACCGAAACAGGGCGCCAGCTCCTGGCGCAAATCACCACTTATTGGCGCGAATCCGTCAAAAACATTGAATCAATACTGGAGGTATGACATGGAATCAAAGGAACTTATCAAGCGTTACATCTACGCAGTCACCAAACACCTGCCCGAAAGCAAACGGCAGGACGTCGGTCAGGAACTGCAAAGCCTGATCGAGGAAACACTGGCTGAACGCAGCCAGGGCGGCCAACCAACCGACGCGGACACCAAAGCTGTGCTCATGGAACTCGGTCGCCCGGCGGAGTTAGCCCTAAAGTACGATCCCCACGCCAAAGACGCGCTGATCGGTCAGCCGCACTTCTCGGTCTACTTGCGTGTCTTGAAAATTGTGCTCTTGGCTGTCACTCTGGGGATGACAATCGCATCCCTTCTGGAAGGATTCATTGGTTTTGAGGGCAACGTCTTCCAGTTCTTCGGCTCCGTGATTGGCAACATCTGGCAAGGGTTACTCGGCGCATTTGCCTGGGTCACCGTGATCTTTGCCATCCTCTATCAAAAAGACGTCAAGCTTGATTTTGCCGCGGACGACCTGGACGATTTACCCGCTGTGCCCGAAAAGCGCCAGGAAATCGAGTTGAGCGACACAATTGTCAGCTTCATCTTCACGATCCTGTTCCTGGTCTTGTTCGTTGTCGTGCCGCAGGTCAACATCCCACTCGCATGGAAAGGCTCAGGTCTGATTTCAATCTTCAATCCGGAAGTGTTGATCGGTCTGCGATGGCTGTTTATTGCCGCGGCTATAGCAGCCGTCTTAAACTTGTCCATCCGTTTTCTCACCCGCCGTCATTCTCTACCCGTCTTTCTGGCCACGACACTTGAGAACATTCTGCACGTGGTGGTCCTTTTCACCTGGTTCAGCACACCAAACGCGCTTAACCCTGCCTTTGTTGAGCTCATGGACGACTTCGCTCCCTTCTTATTTGCCCCCGCGGTTTGGGCGCCCTTGCAGTGGCTGCCTGCCGCACTCAGCCGCATGCCGCTCCTGCTCCTGATCATCATCGGCGGAGTCCTGCTAGGCTCCCTGATCGACCTGATCGAAACCGGTGTGAAAGCCTTCCGGGCGCAAAAAGCCTGAAGGGATGTGGAAATAGGACAATTGTTAATCAATTTCCTACTGTCAAGGCAAGTTAGAAATGTCCTAATCTCAGCAATTTAGAAATGTCCTATTGTGTTGATAAAGTAGTAAGCACTGGCTTTCCATTTATTTTCTTTCCATAGGTCCTCCAGGGATGGTCAT
>Ga0116157_10000749_pt1 | contig 32801 bp, 36 predicted proteins | sample AD_UKC048_MetaG_FD_89882 | JGI IMG/M metagenome (GOLD analysis project Ga0116157, IMG submission 89882) | Active sludge microbial communities of municipal wastewater-treating anaerobic digesters from USA - AD_UKC048_MetaG | ecosystem: Engineered > Bioreactor > Anaerobic > Digestate | place: USA... | reverse complement strand
GGGCAGGTGGTTGGTCAGCATGCTGTGTCCGTGAGTGCTCTCTGGCGGGCCTCGAGCGAAGGGAACACTCGTGGCTGTACAGAACTACCGCAACCTTAGCCCTTACAACGGTGTCAAGGTCAAGGGGGAATTGGCAATCGATTGGAAGGTCTGGTTGTTTCCAATGATGCGACGCACCCGAGGGGCCTACCGACCCGGGTCACGTAACCGTGCGTTCGAGCCGCATTTTGGCGCGATCGCATGCCGGGAAGAGACCAAGATCATCCAGGAGCGCCCGTTGCCCCCTCCTCGACTTCTCACGCAAATCTGGTGAACGAGGCGATGTTGGACTACCTGCGAGCCACGTGGTGTCGGCGCCTGCTGTTGGCGCTTGTGCTGAGCTCGTTCCTGCCCGTTTCGGCCGCCACCCTCGCCTGCCAGATCGACTGTGCGTTCGACCACCGAGACGTTCCCCAGGGACCACACGCCGGCGGGCATGGCATCCAGGAGTCTTCGTCGGCTCCTCAGGGCGGCTCGCATCTGATGCACGCGGGACCCTGCCATCTGGGCGCGCTGCCGGCGCTCCCCTCAGCCGCCACTGTAGACACCGCCATCGGGTTGCCGCTCGCCTGGGGCGCGGTGCAGGTCGACGCACCCGCGTCATGTACCTGGCCGCCGCCGGAGCAACGGCCCAAAGCCTGAATCTCCTCTGCATACAACCGGCTGCCCGATGGCAGCCCTTGCAGCGCGCGCCCTCCCGACGTGCGCACGGATTCATTGAACAGGAGATTTTCATGGCTCACCAACAACACCAGTCCTGCATTGCGGCGTGCAACGCCTGTGCTGATGCCTGCGACCACTGCGCATCCGCCTGCCTGCAGGAACAGGACGTCCAGATGATGGCGCGGTGCATTGCGCTCGATATGGACTGCGCTGCCATCTGCCGGCTCGCGGCAGGCGCGATGTCACGCGGAAGCCCGTTCGCCCGAGAGATCTGCGGCCTGTGTGCGCAGATGTGCCAAGCCTGTGGTGACGAGTGCGGCAAGCACTCGATGGACCATTGCCAGGCATGCGCTCAGGCGTGCCGCGCGTGCGCCGACGAATGCCGCCGCATGGCTCAGGCCTGAACCGGCTTGCAGAAAACCTTACCGCCCGCCCATCGGGGGCGGGCTCTTCACCCTATGGAGACACCCATGTCAATGACACAGCCTGCCGCCGCACTGGCGGCATCCATTGCTCTGCTCGGAGCCATCTCGGCGCCTCCTGCCCATGCAGAAGGTCCCGGTCAAGGCCAGACCGCCAAGTTCGAGGTCGAGTTCATGCGCATGGCGATCGACCACCACTTTGCCGCACTGCGCATCACGGAGCTGGCCGCCGGGACCGACATGCAGCGCAATGCCGAGATCGGCGCTGCCGAAGGCACCTCGCCGACGCCCGGATACGCCGCCACGCCGGCCAAGGCAACACTCGACGACCTGAAGTCGATGGCGCGGCGGAACAACCGCATGCAGCGCGAGGAAATCCTGAAGATGCAGGGTTTCCTGCGGGACTGGTACGGGCTGCAGTACCAGCCACGCTTGCGCGCCGACAGCGCCGTGCAGATCGACATCCTCGAACGGGCTCAGCCGGGTGCCGACTTCAACCACGCCTTCTACGAGGTGTTCGCACGGCACCACTACACGCTAATGGAGCCGGTCAACGCCTGCATGACGGGCACCGACCTGCGGCACGACGAGCTGCGCGACGAGTGCCGCGGGATGTGGCACAGCCAGATCGCCGACATCCACATGATGCGGATGGAGCTGAAGAAGCACTTCGGAATCGCGGACTACCAGCCGTTCCGCAACCTCGAGCCGCTCAAGTCCAACGGCGGACTGCCGCGCGGGGACCACAGCGGCGGGCACTAAAGCGACGGGCGAGCCCCCTCACGGGACTCGCCCCGGGTTCAGCGCGCGGGCACCAAGTCAGTGACCACGATCGCGCCGTCCGCCTTCTCGGCAGTGAACATCACCTTGTCGCCCGCCTTGACCTTGTCCAGCAGCGCGGCGTCCTTGACCTGAAAGACCATGGTCATGCCGGGCATGTCCAGATTCTTGATGTCACCGTGCTTGAGGGTGATTTTCTTGGCCTCCTTGTCGACCTTGCGCACTTCGCCTTCGCTCATCGAGGCAGGCGCGCCGGGCGTGCTCATGCCGCCCATCTTGCTGTGATCCATCGCCTGGGCGTGGGCGCTGATCGCAAACGGCATCGAGGCCGCAAAGGCCATGGCGAGCAGGAGGGGCTTGAAGATCTTCATCTGGTAGTGCTCCGTAGGGATGTGAAAAGTAAGTCTGCCGTGGACACCGGCAGGTGCCGTGCGCCACCGCCATGTCGTGACGGTCGTCACTCAGTGCTTGTGGTTGTCGTGGCCACTGTTCGTGGAAACGCCCGTCTTCTGCGCGACGTTGACGAGTCCCTTCATGCCGGCGTCATAGTGGCCGGGCTGCAGGCAGGCAAAGTCCACCTTGCCGGAGCCGGTGAAGCGCCACACGATCTCACCGGTCTGGCCAGGCGCCACGCTGACCATGTTGTCGTCGGCATGTTCCATGCCCGGCATCTTCAGCATCAACGCGTAATGCTCCTTCAGCTCCTCAGGCGTGCCCAGCACCAGCTCGTGCTTGACCGCGCCGGAGTTCTTCACGACGAAGCGCACCGTCTCGCCCTGCCGGACCGAGATCTCGGCCGGCGTGAAGCGCATGTTGTCGGTCATGTCGATCTCGACCGTACGGGTGGCCTGCGCAACCTTGCCGGCTTCGCCCACGGGATTGCTGCCGTGGCCGGGGCCTGCCATCACTGCGGACGCGGCGAGCACGAGTGCCGACACGACGCCGGCCTTGCCAAATGTCTTCATGGGTGTTTCTCGAAGGAGCGTTGTGGTGGGCCTGGCGCGCCGGGCTTCAGTTCCGATGCCCGTCGTTGAGCAGACCGTCCAATCGAGCCACCTCGTTGCCGACTGCCGGGACCTTGCGTCCATCGGCCAGTTCGAGAACCTCGCCTTGCTTCAGGTAGGCAGCACGGCCGTAGCGATCCTCCTTGGCCATCTTGCCGTCCCTGAAAACGTACAGGGTCGAACCGTCCTTCAGAGCCAGCACCTGCTGCGTGGCCTGCGGCAGGGCGTCGCGCGCGAAGACCGGCACGGAGACCCCGGCGGCCGCGAACGCGACGGCCAAGGTAAACAGAGTTGCTTTCATGATCGAACCTTTCGTGATGCAGTGAGGGATTCGCTCCCTCAACGTCATGCCCCTTGGCATGCCGTGCACTCTAGGGAACCGCAACGGACGAACGGCCGACGAGCACATTACAGGTTCGTAAGCTTGTCTCGTGCCCTTGTCCGCGCAAGGATCCACGGAGGGGCTTTTCCAGCGAGGGTGTCGCTCCCCGGCGATTGCGCAGCTAGCCCCCGGTCACGCGCGGATCTGCCAGTTTCTTCAAGCCTGAATGCGCAATCCCGATGCACGCTACGGACATCATCAATACACAAGCAAAAGATGCTGCCATCTTGGTCCGACGCGTGGCTTCTGGGTATGGGCGCAGCCTTCGTGCAGCTGGCAGCTGGCGAGTTTGCCGCGGCGGTCCATGGGACGCACACCTCGCCCCTGCGAGCCGTCGGTAAGTGGCTGATCGACGCACTGCCAACGCCCTTGATAGACGTGGGCATCGCACTCCTTCGTCGCGGCGACAAACCCGCGATCAGCGCAACACTGGTCTTGCTCGGCATTGGCCTTCCAGCGCTGACGTCGCTGGCGGGAACAACCGCACTCTTGGCAGCGATTCTTGTGCAGGGGTCCATCGGGCTCTATGCGTTGTGGCGCCGCGTCGAACTTCCCCGCACGATCGCATTCCCTCTCGGATCGCTGGCAATGGGTGCCGGATTGCTGGGTGTCTGGCTCGGCGCTGTCACTTCCCTGGCTCTCGGACTCGCGCTGGCAGTCCTCGCGCTGGCGATCCGCCGGCTCCGGCGCCGGCATAGAACCAAAGAGCCCGCGATCCTTCCGGTTTCTGTGCCACCGCCGCCCCGGTCGGCCGCCCCGCAAATCCCAGGGCTATCCGAGCTCTTTACCCCGGTCGACCGATTCTTCGTCACCGACGTGACGTTTCCGGCACCGACCGTGGACACGCAACGCTGGCAGCTCACGGTGCGGGGCCTTGTCGAGCAGCCGTTGTCCCTGACGTTCGCCGAACTGCTGGCAATGCCATCCGTTGAAGTGGACTCGGTTCTCATGTGCGTGCACAACCCGGTGGGCGGCCCCTTTGTCGGCAATGCGCGATGGCAGGGCGTGCGGTTGACCGACCTTCTCGACCGTGCCGGCGCGTCGCGGCAAGCGGATCACGTCCGCCTGCATGCCGTCGACGGATTCTCGGCCGGAGTGAGCCTGTCACTGCTCGAAGAAGGCTTCGAGCCGCTGTTGGTCTACGCCATGAACGGCGCGCCGCTCACTCGCGAACACGGCGCCCCGGTTCGGATGCTTGTCCCGGGCATCCATGGATACGACGCGAACATCAAGTGGCTCGCTTCGATCGAGGTCACACGGTTCAGCGAGGCCATCGACTACGCCGAGCGCAAGGGCTGGCCCCGGGTGCCATCGCGCATGGCACCGAATGCCAGGATCGACGTCCCATGCGTCTCGGCTCTGCTTGCACCGGGCGAACAGCTTGTGGCCGGCGTCGCGTGGAGCCCGCCGCATGGCGTCGTGAAAGTCGAGTTGCGAGTCGATGGCGGGGATTGGCAGGCTTGCTCGCTGGTGACCGCGCTTGGTCCCAACGCCTGGGCCCTCTGGGAAGCCCGGTGGGAAGCCACACCCGGCCGCTATACGCTGGAGGTTCGGGCCTGGGGTCGAGACGGCGTGCAGAGCGAAGCACCCGCCGCCCCGTATCCCGAGGGAGCACGCGGCTACCACTGCGTGGCGGTCGACGTCAGATCGGGGTGCACTCCACGGCCTCGCCAGCTGGGCTGGTGGCTCCTGGCGCAAGGACGCGCCAGATGGCTATTGGCCTGGTCCGGTGTCGTCGCGTGGCGCCGGCGCGGCCGCCAGTAGTGCTGCCCCGCCCCGCTCTTGAATCCCGCCCACAACAGGTCCCGTCACATGTCCACGTCGCTTGAACTCGGAGAGTGTCACATCCTGCATATTTCCGAGGGCCCGATCGAGTACCGGGTCACGGGCCGGGGTCCGACGGTCGTGTTCTTGCACGGCATCATTGCCAACGGCGATGTCTGGCGCGGCGTGGTGGCAGATCTCTCGCGCGATCACTGCTGCATCGTGCCGGACTGGCCGCTCGGCGCGCACCGACTGACCATGAGGGCAGGCACCGACTTCTCATTGCCTGGCATCGCCGCGATGGTCGACGAGTTTCTGGCCGCCGCGGGTCTCGACCAGGTGGTGCTGGTCGCCAGCGACACCGGAGGTGCCGTGGCACAGTACGTTGTCGTCGAACGCCCCGCGCGGATCGCAGCACTCGTGCTGACACCCTGCGACGCATTCGACAATTTCGTGCCCCTGCCGATCCGACACCTGCGCCTGTTCGGACGAACGTCGTGGGGACTCTGGGTGCTGGCGCAGACCTTGCGCTCGCGCTGGGTGCAACGGCTGCCCATCGCCTTCGGCCGGCTGACCGAGCGGGCCATCCCTGCCGACATCATGCGGTCCTACACCGCTCCCCTGCGCGAACACGCGGGCACACGCCGCGACTTCGCGGCGTTGGTCCGAAACATCCAGCCGAGGTATACCTTGGCAGTCGCCGAGAGACTGGCTGGATTTGGGCGCCCCGTGTTGCTGGTCTGGGCGCGGGAACGGCGACGCTTCTTTCCGCTGGAGCATGCGCATCGACTCGCGACCCTCTTTCCTGATGCTGCGGTGGAGATCATCGAGGACTCCGGGCCTTTCGTGACCGAGGATCAGCCACGGGCCGTGGCAACGGCGATCAGGCTGTTTATCGCCGATCGGGTCATGCCGACCGTCTCGCCCGCCCACCAGTTCAGTTGGCAAAGCAAATCGAAATCTGATCTCCGCGCCTGAACAACGACGACGGCGCGATGCCGAATGTGTCTCGGAACGATCGCGACAGGTGTGCCGAATCGCTGAAGCCGACCGCGTGTGCAGCTTCGGTCCAGGACGCCCCCTGAAGCACCGACTCCACCGCGCGCCGCAGGCGCAACCACACCACATAGCGGCGCAGCGGAACCCCGGTGTCCTCGGCAAAGCGGTGGCTCAGCCAACTGGGCGAGACGTTCAGTGCGCCCGCCAACGTTTGCAGGCGTACCGGCCGATCGATCTGGGCGCTCAGCAGGGCCAGGGCCTGTGCGATGCGCGGGTCGCGGCCACGGGCGCCCGGATCGGTGCCGTCCAGCCCGAGCCACATCACGCAGGTCGAGTCCGCAACGTCGATCGACCCACCGTCCTCCACCAGAGCCCTCAGGCTCTCTGCCACGGCTGGTGGCGGTTCAAACGCTGCGCTGCCATCGCAAGTGTCGATGCGAGTTTGAAGGGACACGAACTCGACGCATTCGGACTCCAGGTACAGCATCGCCACCGTCGACCCTGAGGCGTCAAACGCATGCGGTCGGTCCGGCAGGACAAAGAACCCATTCAATTCCTCCCATTCGCCCTGCGGCCCGGCTTTCAATCGAAGCTGGCCGCCAAGTCCCCAGCAGACCTGTGCGGCGTGGTGACGGTGCATGCGCGCATTGAGGCCGGGGCCGACATACAACAAGCGATGCGGCCACAGGTACAGGCGCAACGGGACTGTTCCGGCGTTCACGTGCTCCCCAGTCCAAACTCGTCGCTCGTCGCGGTTCCGCGTCGCTCACAAGGCCTTGGAGATTTCGAGGAGGGGCCTGAGCCCCGCGCCGAAGCGGCCGATGGCTGCGCGATGCGTGCGCAGCTCACCGTACGGCAGGTAGCGGATGCCGAGTTCGGACACCCGCGAAAACGCCGGACGCCGCAGTTGCTGGGCCACCTCGTCGCGCCAGTCGTCGGGCGCGACCAGGAACATCGTGGTGCCCGCCGCCACCGCGCTGCCCAGCGCCAAGTCCAACATGCGCACGATGCCTGAATAGATCGAGGTCGAATGCTCGACCTCGAAGGCGGCTGCGACGCGCTCGCCCCCGGCCTCGAGCCAGACTACATCGATCAGGCGCACCGACTCCACGGCGCCATCGAGTTCTGCGGGCAGGCGTTCCAGGCAGCCATCGCCGAGTCGCCCGTCCAGGTATTCGCGCGAACGATCATTCGCCGCAATCCACACCTGAAAACCCAGGCCCAGCCCGAGATCGCGCAGCCAACCCTGTATCTCGGTGTGCGTGGTGTCGCTCTCGCGTTCGAGCGCCCACTGCCGGTGCTGGGCCGCCGTCTCCTCACGCACCCGCGCGAGGTCGTCCTGCCAAGCCCGCGCCGCCAACGGGTCGTGCTCCCGAGGCGGCGCGTCGTAGCGGCCGGCGCCGATGTCGAACAGCAGCCCGGCGACCGCGCCAAGGTCGTTGGACAGGCGCGAGCGATGCTCGGCGTTCAGGCGCATGACTCCTTCGCGCATCGACAGGTAGTGGTCCCAACGCCCCAGCTTGACGTTGCTGCCGGTCAGCGCGTTGTAGCCTCGCACGATCGCGGTGTTAAACGGGACGACAAGCGTCGGGTGGATGAAGTAGAGGAGGTTGGCCACCGCCGGCCCCAGGCCCTTGACTCGCTGGCCGTCGAGGCGGCGGATCGCGTCGATCACCGCCTCGCCGGTGTCGCAGCAGTCGCACGCGTGCAGCAGCCGCCCGAAGGCGCGCTGGTTGTCCTCGTTCTCGTAGATGTCCGGGATGCGCAGCTTGGGCTTCCACAGAAACGCGTGGTCCGCACCCTTGAAGATCTGCCGCTGCTCGGCGATCGACGACACGACGGTCTCCAGCGTCGAGCCCCGATACACGTTGCCGAAGCTTCCACCCTCGATCTCGCGCACGATCTGCCCGATGCCGCGCCGGATCGAGCGGAAGTTCTTCAGGCGCTCTTCCCACAGGAACCAGGTGCGGTACGTCGCATGGGGATCGGCCTTCCAACGGTCGATCAGGGCGTCCCGCTGCGCGGCAGGAGATATCGGCAAGACGGCTTGTTCCATGGCCGGCAAGCTTAGCGCCATCGCGTGGCGCCAGCGCGGCCGCGTGCGGCGCGAACAGGGTACGTCGAACGCCTGCAGCGTCTGCCGGTCGATCCTGACGACATCGTCATCAATCGGTCAGGTTCCGGTCGGTCAAGGCCGCGTAGCGTGATGTCCTTCCCTGCAGCAAGCCAGGGGACACGTCGCTGCCAATCCCGGGAAGCGCGCACTTTGTAGAAGGAGCATTGACATGAGGACTATCGCAATCTTGCTGGCAATCGCCGGCCTGGCAGTCGGTTCGGCGTCGGCGTCGGCGTCAACTGCCGGAACGGAAAGTGCGGGCACCGGCGTTCCGCTGGTCGTCGCCAAGCGCCTGGGCGGGAACACGCCACCGACGGTCGCGGCCGAGGTGCGGCTGGCGGGCGTTCCGATGCGTCAAGCGACGGTGGGCTTGGGCGCGCAGCGGCTGCCGGCGGTAACGCCCGTGGTATCGGCGGTGAATGTCTCGGGCGTGCCTTTGGCGCGTGCCAAGCGACTTTGACGGATGGGCTGCGCTTCCGGGTCACGCTCCGTCAGGTGGGTGACCTCGCACCGGCCAGAGTCTCGATGATCGGGCAGGCCTGCATGGGTCCGGCCTGCCTGCAGCGATGCAGCAACTCGGACAGCGCCCCGCGCATTCGATGCAGGTCCGCCAGCTTGTCCTCGATCTGGCCCAGCCGCGCCTGGGTGACCGACTGGATGGCCCGGCGGTTGCGGCCGTCTTCCAGGTCCAGCAGGCTGCGCACCTCGTCCAGCGAAAAGCCCAGCGCTTGCGCACGCTTGATGAACGCGATGCGGTCGATCGCCGCAACGGGATAGACGCGAAAGCCGCCGTTTGCCGCCGGCACACGCAGCAGTCCGCGCGACTGGTAGTAACGCACCGTCTCCACGCCCACTCCGGCCGCCTTGGCAAGGCGGCCGATGGTCAAGGGAGAGGGTGTCTCCAGTGACGCGGGGCCCGCGACCACCCTTTTTTTCATGGCGGAATGGTACGTCCGCATTCCGTAGTTGACCCCAGAGCCGGTTTGACGCCGATCAACCTTTCCGATGCAATGTCCGGCGAGACTTCCACCGCGGATTCTGCGAATCTGCGCACGTACCTACTTGAACATGACCCTGACCGCCAGCCGCCACCATAAGCGCAGCATCGCCCTCACGATGTTGCTCGTGTGGGTGTTCGCGCTGCTGTCGGGCGTGGCGAATGCCTGTCTGACGGAACCGCGCGGCGAACTGGCGCATTCCGGCATCCAGGATTCGCAGACAGACCAGCCGACGCCAGCCGTTGCGCAACCCCACGCGGCGGATCAAGCGCAGCACGGCGAGCACCCCGACAAGGCACCCTGCCAGAAGTCCTGCGACGCGTCGTCGCAGACCCTTCTGAAGCAACTGCCCAAGTTCGATACGCCTGATCTGCAGGCCCTGGTCCCTGCGACTCACAGACAGGTCAACGACCTGCACATGGCGCCGGCCGCCCTGGTCCGCGCCGCTCTGGCAGCGGTTCCGCCGCCCTCACCCCCTCCGCGGGTGCAGTTCTCCCGGCTCGCGCTGTAGAGCGCGACCCGCGGGTCGCGGCGACGGACGCGCCGACGCGTTCCTTGCCAGCGTCCCGCCGCCCAGATCCGACCTGTTGACTCCGTAGCCGACTACGGACCGCACAGTCGGACCGCGAGTCGCGGCACCACGCCCTCTACCGGCCACCGGGCCGGCCACCCGTCGACCGATCGTTCTCTCGCTTCCAGGAGGCTTCCATGTTCCGTTTCCGCACCCCCGCCGTCGTCGCAACTCTTGCCGCGTTGTCCGTGGCTTCGTTCGCGCAGGACGACCAGCACAAGGCCCATCACCCTGCCGGTGCAGCTTCCGCGGCGATGCCTGCACCGGCCACCGGCAAGCCCGCGGGCATGCCCGACATGGCCATGATGGACAAGCACATGAAGGCCATGCAGGCGATGCACGAGAAGATGGCCAGCGCGAAGACGCCGGCGGAGCGCGAGGCCCTGATGGCCGAGCACATGAAGCTCATGCAAGAAGGCATGTCGATGATGGGAGGCATGGCGCCCGGGAAGGCGCCAGCCAACGCCGCCGCGCGCCAGCAGATGATGGAAAAGCGCATGGACATGATGCAGTCGATGATGCAAATGATGATGGACCGCATGCCCATGTCTCCTGCCGCACCGGGGAAGTGACCCACATACGCGCCCGAAAGCGCCGGTCGAACCCTTCCATTCGCCAGGCCGAGCCGAGACCCGCACAGGAGTCCTTCCATGGATCATGACCACGACGAGCCAAACCGCCGGGCGCGCAGTTTCTGGCGCAGCCGATATGCCATCGGACTGCTGGTGTTTGCCGCGATCGCCCTGTTCTTCCTGCTGACCGAACACCGCGCACACACGCTGGGCGCCCTGCCCTACCTGCTGCTGGCTGCGTCCCCGTTCCTGCACATCTTCATGCACCGCGGCCACGGTCACGGTCACGGCGATGCACACGATGACAAGAGACCGTCGGACGACCGCGCCGCAGGTCCGGAAGCGTCCGAAGGGCGTTCGCGGAAGACGCACCACCACCACTGAGGGGATCTGCAGATGAGTCACGACCAACCTGGCTACGGACTGTGGATGCTGGTCATCCTCAATTCGGCCATCTTCCTGATGTTCGCCTTCAGCTTCTTCAAGCCGCAGACCGGCCGCGACTGGCGCACCTTCGGGGCCTTCGCGGCCTTCGTGGTCGCGCTGTTCGTCGAGATGTACGGCTTCCCGCTGACGATCTACCTGATGTCGGGCTGGCTGCAGTCGAAGTACCCCAACCTGGATCTGATGTCGCACAACAGCGGGCACCTCTGGTCGACGCTGCTCGGCGAGAAGGGCGATCCGCACTTCGGGGCGCTGCATATCGCCAGCTACGTCTTCCTCGGGCTGGGCTTCTACCTGCTGTCCGCGGCCTGGAACGTGCTGTACCACGCCCAGCGCGCCAACCGGCTGGCGACGACCGGTCCCTACGGGCGCATCCGCCACCCTCAGTACGTCGCCTTCGTGATGATCCTGCTCGGCTTCTTGCTGCAGTGGCCGACGCTGCTGACGCTGGTGATGTTCCCGATCCTGGTGGCCATGTACGGGCGCCTTGCCGTCACCGAAGAACGCGAGATGCGCGAGCGTTTCGGCAGCGAGTTCGACGCCTACGCGGCGCGAACGCCGCGCTTCGTTCCCGCACTGGGCGACCGCGCCTCGGCCGCCTGAGGCCGGTGATCGCATGCGAAAGACAACCGCCGTTGCACCGTGGTCCACAACGTAGTACGACCTTGCGGGAGACTACCGTGACGAACTCCGTCATCTCTGCCGATTCGCCAGACGATGCAGACCGCCGGCTCTGGCTCGGCGCGGCAACGGCTGCCGGCGGCGCGGGACTGGTCGCCACCACGGTGCCTTTCGTGGCCTCGCTCGCGCCCAGCGAGAAGGCGCGTGCACTGGGTGCGCCGGTCGACGTCGACCTGGGCAGCCTGCGCCCCGGCGAACTGCGCACGGTGGAGTGGCGCGGCAAGCCGGTGTTCGTGTTGAGCCGCACGCCCGAGATGATCGATGCGCTGGCGCGGCACGACACCCTGCTCGCCGACCCGCAGTCGCGCCGGTCGGAGCAGCCCGAAACTGTGCGCAACGCGCTGCGCTCGAGCCGGCCCGAACTGGCGGTGATCGAGGCGGTGTGCACCCACCTGGGCTGCGTCCCCACCTTCCGGCCCACGCCCGGCAGCCCGGACATCGGAGCGCAGTGGCCCGGCGGCTTCTATTGCCCCTGCCACGGGTCGAAGTTCGACCTCGCCGGTCGCGTGTTCAAGAACGTGCCGGCACCGACCAACCTGACCGTGCCGCCGCACCGTTTCCTCTCCGAGACCGTGCTGCTGATCGGCACGGATCCAACCGCCTGAGGGGCTCGCCATGTCCAAGAAGCACAAGAAGCAAGAGAAGCGCGACAAGATCAGTACCAACGAGGACGGGGCAAGCACAGCAACCGCACCAACGTCTGAAGCCGCAGCGCCCTCGGACCGATCCCTGTCGAGGGAAGAGTACGAGGCCCAACTTCACGTGCTGCAGGTCGAGTTGGTGAAGCTGCAACGCCACTTCATCCGCTGCCAGGACCGCATCCTGGTCGTGCTCGAAGGTCGCGACGCTGCCGGCAAGGACGGCAGCATCAAGCGCATCGTCGAGTACCTCAGTCCGCGCGAGACCCGCGTCGTCGCGCTGGGCAAGCCTTCAGACCGCGAGCGCAGCGGCTGGTACTTCCAGCGATATGTACCGCACCTGCCCGTGGCCGAGGAACTCGTGCTGTTCAACCGCAGTTGGTACAACCGGGCCGGCGTCGAGCACGTCATGGGCTTCTGCACCAAGGAACAGCATGCAGAGTTCATGCAATCCGTGCCGAAGTTCGAGGAGATGCTGGTCGGATCGGGCATCAAGCTGCTGAAGTACTACCTCGACGTCAGCAAGGACGAGCAGGTCAAGCGCCTCGAGGAGCGCCGCCGCGACCCGCTCAAGCAGTGGAAGTCGAGCCCGATCGACGCGGTGGCCGTCAAAAATTGGAAGGCGTACTCCGCCGCACGCGACGCCATGCTGATGCGAACGCACACGGCGACAGCGCCGTGGCGAATCGTGCGCGCGGACAACAAGCGCCTGGCCCGTCTCAACCTGATGCGCGACATCCTCTCCCGGCTCCACTACGCCGGCCGGAAGGACAAGCTCGTGCGTCCCGACCCCGACATCGTGTTCGAGTTCTCTCCCGATTGCCTCGAGGCCGGACGCCTGGCCCGCTGACATCCCATCCAAAGGATCCTTCATGAAGACAAGCACCGTAGAAGTCGGCGAACTGGTCTCGAGCCTGAGCGCCGCCGGCGTGCAGCGCCAGATCGCGGCGCTGCCAGGCGTTCACCACGTCGACGTCAACTACGTCGCCGGCAGCGCCACCGTCCACTACGACGAGACGAAGACCTCGCTGGAGGACATCCGACGACGCATCGTCGAGTGCGGCTACCACTGCCGCGGTGAGATGCTGCCCGCCCACGTCTGCCCGCCCGAGGGACATGCCGAGCACGCAGGACACGAAGGCCATGGCGCCCACGCCGGGCATGCCGCTCATGGGCACGCCGGCCACGTCGCCGCCGCGACGCCTGCAGTGAGCGGTGCCGCACCGAAGACACCACCGGCCGCGCTGCACGCGGGTCACGCCGCGCATGCCGGCCACGGCGGCGAAGCCGCGCACCAGATGAGCGACATGATGCACGACATGGGCCACGCGCCCGGCATGTCGATGCAGGACATGGCCAACGACATGCGCAACCGCTTCCTGGTCGCGCTGCTGTTCTCGATCCCGGTGTTCCTGTACTCCCCGATGGGCAAGATGTTCGGCGACTTCGCGACGCCGTTCGGGATGGATCGCAACCTCTTCCTGTTCATCGTCGCCACCGGCGCGATCGCCTATCCCGGCTGGCCGTTCTTCATCGCCGGCTGGCGCGCCGCGCGCAACAAGGTGGCGAACATGGCCACGCTGGTCGTGCTGTCCGTCGGCACCGGCTACGTGTTCAGCCTCGGCGCGACCTTCTTCTACGAGGGCGAGGTGTTCTACGAGGCTGCCTCCGTGCTGCTGGTATTCATCCTGCTCGGCCACTGGCTGGAGATGCGTGCCCGTGCCGGCGCCTCCGATGCGATCCGCGCGCTGATGGATCTGGCGCCGCCGATGGCCACCGTGCTGCGCAACGGCGTCGAGACCAAGGTGCCGACCTCCGAGGTGCTGGTCGGCGAGACGGTGGTCATCAAGCCGGGCGACAAGATCCCGGTGGACGGCAAGATCATCGACGGCGCGTCGCAGGTCGACGAGTCGATGCTCACCGGCGAGTCGATGCCGGTGAAGAAGGTGGTCGGCAACGCGGTGATCGGCGCGACCATCAACAAGAGCGGCAGCTTCCGCTACCAAGCCACCAAGGTCGGCGCCGACACGGCGCTCGCGCAAATCGTCAAGCTGGTGCAGGAAGCGCAGAACTCGAAGGCCCCCGGCCAGTTGCTCGCCGACCAGGCTTCGCAGTGGCTGGTGCTCATCGCCATCGTCGTCGGACTCGCGACCTTCGCGGTGTGGTTCTGGGTCCTCGGCCAGCCGCTGCTGTTCGCCCTCACGCTCACCATCACCGTCTTCGTCATTGCCTGCCCCGACGCTCTCGGGCTGGCCACCCCGATGGCGATCATGGTCGGTACGGGCCTCGGCGCGATGAACGGCATCCTGTTCAAGAACGCCGCGGCGCTGGAGAACGCGACCAAGCTGACGGTGGTCGTCTTCGACAAGACCGGCACGCTGACCCTGGGTCAGCCAGACGTGGTGGAGATGGTTCCGGCGCCCGGTACGACCGAGGCGCAGTTGTTGTCCACCGCGGCCGCGGTGGAGAAGTTCTCCGAGCACCCGCTCGCGCTGGCGGTGCTCAAGCGCGCCGGCCCGGACACGCCGGAGACGGCGACCGCCTTCACCAACATCGACGGCCAGGGCGCGCGCGCCAAGATCGGCGACGAGGTCGTGCTGCTCGGCAACCGCAAGCTGATGGAGGCGGAGCGCATCGGCCTCGCCGAATTGGCAGCTGAGGCCGCCCGCCTGCAGGGTGGCGGCCGCACGGTCGTCCACGTAGCACGCGGCGGCCGCCTGATCGGCCTGATCGCGATCGCCGATGCGGTGCGCCCGACCTCCAGGGCCACGATCGCCAAGCTGCAGGAGCGCGGCGTCAAGGTCGCGATGATCACCGGCGACAACCAAGCCACCGCCGAGCGCATCGGCAAGGAGCTCGGCATCGACATCGTGCTCGCCGACGTGCTGCCCGGTCAGAAGGCCTCGAAGATCAAGGAACTGCAGGCCCAGGGTCACAAGGTCGCCATGGTCGGCGACGGCATCAACGATGCCCCGGCCCTGACGCAGGCCGATGTCGGCTTCGCCATCGGCGCGGGCACCGACGTGGCCATGGAAAGCGCCCAGGTCGTGCTGATGAAGAGCGACCCCTACGACGTCGTCGGCGCGATTGAACTGTCGCGGGCGACGCTGCGCAAGATGCACCAGAACCTGTGGTGGGCAGTGGGCTACAACGTGATCGCCTTCCCGCTCGCGGCGGGCGTGTTCTATCCGTTCACGCTGTCGCCCGAGGTCGCTGCGCTGTCGATGTCGGGCAGCTCGGCCATCGTGGCGATCAATGCGCTGATGCTCAAGCGCACCAAGCTCGCCGGCATCCGCAGTCCTCACCCGGCGCCCGCCGCGTCGTCGTCACTTGCGCAAGGCGCCTCGGCCTGAGGCCGACCCGGCCGTCAGTCGCATGCGCTCTCGGGCCCCTCTCATCCAACACACAGGAGTTCTTTCGATGAACCGCTACCACGCCGCCCGGAGGGCCACCGCAGGCCCTGTTCTGCCGCGGCGTCGCTTCCTCCAGGGTACCGCCGGCATGGCCGCAATGCTGGCTTGGCCGCTCGGCGCCAATGCCGTCGTGAAGGAGTCGCACCTCGCCCTGCCGCTGTCGTCATCGCGCGTCGACAACAAGTTCGAGCTGACGCTGGCCCGCACCCAGGTCAACTTCACCGGCACACCGGCGTCGGCCATCACGCTCAACGGCACGGTGCCCGGCCCGCTGCTTCGCATGCACGAAGGGCGCGATGTCACCATCTCGCTGACCAACCGGCTCGACGAAGTGACCGCAGCGCACTGGCACGGGCTCAAGGTGCCGAACAAGATGGACGGCGTGCCGGGCGTCACCTTCCCGGGCATCAAACCGGGCGAGACCTTCCAGTATCAGTTCGAGCTGCGCCAGAGCGGCACCTACTGGTATCACAGCCACGCGATCCTGCAGGAACCTGCCGGCTTCTACGCCCCGCTGATCATCGATCCGCTGGTGCCAGACCCATTCGGCTACGACCGCGAATATGTCGTGATGCTGTCGGAGTGGATCGATACGCCACCCGAGAAGGTGCTGGCGAACCTGAAGAAGGTCGACGGCTACTACAACGACCGGCGCCAGACGCTGCCGGAGCTGTTTGCCGCTCTGAAGACAGCGGCATCCTCCCAGGAGCGCGAGGCGATCTGGAACGAGCGGCTCTCCTGGGCGCGCATGCGGATGGACCCGACGGACGCGACCGATGGCGGCAGCCAGTGGCAGTTCCTCGTCCATGGCCAGCGCGTCGAGGACAACTGGACTGCGCTGTTCCGGCCCGGCGAGCGCATCCGCCTGCGCCTGATCAACGCGTCGGCGATGAACTTCTTCGACGTCTCGATCCCGGGGCTGGACCTGACCGTGGTGCAGGCCGACGGCCAGAACGTCCGCCCCGTCAAGGTCCGCGAGCTGCGCATGGGCAACGGCGAGACCTACGACGTGATCGTGCAGCCGAAGGAGCGCAAGGCCTACACGCTGTTCGCCGCGACCTCGGGGCGCATCGGTTTCGCCCGCGGCACGCTCGCGCCGGAGCTCGGCATGGAAGGCGAGATCCCGCCGCTGGGACCGCGGCCCGTGCGCAGCATGTCCGAGATGGCGGGTGCACACGGCGGCGCCCACGGCGCACCGGCCGCCGCGGCAGCGCCGACGGCGGGCGACCCCCACGCCGGACACGCAGCCGCCCCCCCGGCGCCAGCCGTGGCCGACCCGCATGCGATGCATGGCGGCATGCAGATGTCCGGGGGGATGCCCGGCATGGAGGGCATGGCGATGGGCGGCCCAAAGGGCGCCGATGCACGCGCCGACGAGGCGAAGGACCGCCTCGCCTACGCCGATCTCGAGGCGCTCACGCCGCTGCGGTTGCCGGCCGGTCCGGCACAGAAGATCGACATGCGCCTGACTGGCGACATGAACCGCTACATCTGGTCGATCAACGACAAGAAGCTCTCGGAGGCGAAGTTCTTCGAGGCCCGTGTCGGTGAGCGGCTGGAGATCCGCCTGATCAACGAAACCATGATGGAACACCCGATGCACATGCACGGGGCGTTCTTCGTGGTCGAGAACGGCAAGGGGGAGCGAGCACCTCTCAAGCACACGGTCATCGTCAAGCCCGGCGAAACCATCACGGTGCACACCAGCTTCGACGAACCCGGGCCCTGGGTCTTCCATTGCCACCTCTTCTATCACGCTGCCGCCGGCATGGTGCAGGCCCTCGTCGTGAAGTGAACCCGCCTGCAGACCCGAGCAAAGACAAACATGAACACGAAAAGAATCCAACGGGCGCGTCCGCTGGCAGGCGCGCTGGTCCTCGCGCTCGCCGGCTTTGCCGGCTCGGCCCGCGCGATGGAAGACGACGCCGTTTTCCAGACCACCCGCATCGAGGTCGATGCCGGCCGCAGCAACTCCAAGGACGTGGCGGCCTGGCGCGCCGATGGCTGGATCGGTACCGACTACAACCGCTTCGCATGGCGGACTGAAGGTTCGCGCCGCGACGGCCGACTCGAGGACGCCGAAGTTCAGGCGCTGTACAGCCGCTACGTCGCGCCCTTCTGGGACTTGCAGGTGGGGCTGCGCAGAGAGCTCAAGCCGGAAGCCCGCAACTTCGGCGTGATCGGCATCCGCGGGCTGGCCCCGTACGCCTTCGACGTTGACCTCTCTGCCTTCGTTCGCAGCGATGGACGTGTGTTCGCGCGCACCCGCGTCGAGTACGACCTGCTGTTCACGAACCGCCTGATCGCCAAGCCGTTCGTGGGCGTCGACTGGGCAGCGCGCTCGCTGCCGGCCGAGGGGATCAAGGCCGGCGCGACGTCATCCGAGTGGGGGCTCAACCTGCGCTACGAGATCACGCGCGCGGTTGCGCCGTACTTGGAGGTCGGCCGCCAGTGGCAGCGCGAGGCCGGTGGCAGCACCAGCGTGAACTCGGTGCGCGCAGGCCTGCGGCTGGTGCTCTGAGACTCGTCGAGAACATCACGATGTCGTCTGCGCCCAGCCTCCATTCGCCGCCGTCCGAACCGGCTGGGCTGGGGCGCGTGCAACTCGCATGGCTGGCCGCCGCGGTCTTCGTTGTCTCGGCCGGGTACGGCGCGCTGATGCCGCTGCTGCCGGCCTGGCTCGAGCCGCTGATGGCAGCCGATGGTAAAGCCGAGGTCGCGCGCCATGTCGGCCTGCTCAGTGGTCTGTACGCCGCCGGGGTGCTGGTCGGCGCGCCGCTGTGGGGCCTGGTCTCTGACCGCTGGGGCCGGGGCCGCATTCTGGTGATCGGCCTGGTCGGCTACGTCGCCAGCCTGCTGCCCTTGTTGCGGGCCGACTGGGTCGGGCTCCCTGGCATCTACACGTTGCGCGGGGCCACCGGATTCTTCGTGGCGGCCGTCGTGCCCGTGGTGCCGGCGCTCGTCGCCGAGTACACGCCGCAGGGCCAGCGCGCCCGCCGCTTCGCGTGGCTTGGCGCGATGTCGCTGCTCGGCTTCCTGTTCGGACCGGGACTCAACGCCGCCGCTGCTCAGGTGTCCGCCACGCTCACCGCCGTCGGTGCCGGCACCCTAGACCCGACGGATCTGGTGATCGTGATGTCAGCGGTGCTGGGCGCGCTGATGATGCTGGGACTCGCCGCCACCCTGCCGCGCGTCCCGCCGGCCGCCCTTAAGGACGACTTTCAGCCCGCGTCTGCCGATCGCAGGCGCACGATGGCGCTGTGGGGGCTGAACGGCGTCGTCATGTTCGTGCTGTCCGGCTTCGAACTCGGCATCGTGCTGCAGGGTCAGCAGCACCCGACGCTGTCGTCGCGCGAGATCTCGCTGATGTTCGCCGAGTGCAGCCTCGTGATGCTCGGCGTCAACGCGCTGCTTTTCTTCACCGGGCTGCTCGAGCGCGCCGCCGGCCGCGGCGTGATGGCGGCCGGGCTCGTGCTGGCCATCGCCGGGCTGGCGATGCTGGCGCAGCACCGCAGCGACGCCTGGATGTACGTTGGCGTCAGTTTCACGGCCGCCGGCACCGGGCTCGTGCTGCCGACGATCTCCTACCTCGCGGCCGGAGCCTCGCGGCGACGGCTCGGTGCCACGATGGGCGGGCTGGCCGCGGCAGCGGGCTTCGGCCAGACGCTCGGCTCGGCGGCCGCCGGCTGGCTGTTTGGCGCGGTGGCCCAGCTCAGCTTCGCGTGGCTCGCGCTGCCGCTGCTGGCGACGCTCGGCACCCTGATCGTGCGCCCCGCGTGGTGGTCGACCGAGGGGCCTCCGCCGCGGCCGCCCCGTGTTTCTTCCGACCCGCTTCCCAAATGACAACCCCAGGAGCCCTGACCATGCGCCACTTCCTCGTCGCCCTTCTTGCCGCGCTGACGCTCGCGCTGTCCGGCTGCGGCTACAACACCTTCCAGTCGACCGACGAACAGATCAAGGCCAGCTGGTCAGAGGTGCTGAACCAGTACCAGCGCCGCGCCGACCTGATCCCCAACATCGTTGCCACCGTCAAGGGCGAGGCCAACTTCGAGCAGGAGACGCTGACCAAGGTGGTCGAAGCGCGTGCCAAGGCCACCTTGATCCAGGCCGCACCGGAGCTGGTCAACAACCCCGAGGCGTTCAACAAGTTCCAGGCCGCGCAGGGCGAGCTGTCGAGCGCGCTGTCGCGCCTGCTGGTGGTGAGCGAGAACTACCCCAACCTGAAGGCCAACCAGGGCTTCCAGGATCTGCGCGTTCAGCTCGAAGGCACCGAGAACCGGATTGCCGTCGCGCGTGGCCGCTATGTGAAGGCCGTGCAGGACTACAACGTCGCGGTGCGCACCTTCCCGAGCAACCTGACGGCGATGGTGTTCGGCTACGGCGTCAAGGCCAACTTCAGCGTCACCGACGAGGCGGCGCTCGCGGTGCCGCCGAAGGTCGATCTCGGCGGCATCGGCGCCTCGGGTGCCAAGAAGTGACAGCAGCCCGCGTCCCGGTCGGACGCTTCCTGCGCCGGCTCGCCGTCCTCTGGCTCCTGTGCTGGACCGCGCTGGGCGCTGCCCAGGAACTGATCCCGGTGCCGCCTCTACAAGGTCGGGTGACCGACCTGACCGGCACGCTGACGGCACCGCAGAGCGCCGCCCTCGAGCAGTCGCTGCGCGCGTTCGAGGAGCGCAAGGGCACGCAGATCGCGGTGCTCATCGTGCCGACCACGCGGCCGGAGGCGATCGAACCCTTCGCGCTGCGTGTGGTCGAGCAATGGAAGCTGGGCCGCCGCAAGGTCGACGATGGCGCGTTGCTGCTCGTCGCGAAGGACGATCGCGCCGTCCGCATCGAGGTCGGCTACGGGATCGAAGGCGCGCTGAACGACGCGACAGCGGCGCGGATCATCGCGGAGGTCATCACCCCCCGCTTCAGGCAGGGCGACTTCTACGGCGGGCTCACGGCAGGGCTCGATCAGGTCTTGCGCGTCCTCGATGGCGAAGCCCTGCCGACGCCGACCCGACGCGGCGCGGCAGCGGCTGACAACGGCCTCGGCCAAAGCTGGCCCGTGCTGTTCATCGTCGCACTGGTGCTCGGCGGCGTGTTGCGGCAGGTGCTGGGCCGGGTGCCCGGGGCCTTGGTGGTCGGCGGCGTGCTGGGCTTCGTCGCCTGGTTCGCGCTCGGCACGCTGGCCGTCGCAGCGACCGCGGGCCTGACCGGCTTCTTCGTCACGCTGCTGGGCATCGGCATGGGCGGCCACGGCGGCATGCACGGGCACGGCGGGCACCGCGGCGGTGGCTTCGGAGGAGGCGGCGGTGGGTTCGGCGGCGGCGGCGGCGGCGGCGGCTTTGGCGGGGGCGGTGCCTCCGGCAGGTGGTGACCATGGATCTCGCAAGACTCCTGCGCCACCTCGCAACGAGCTCGGCGCGCGTGCGCCGCGCCTTCCCCGCATCCGCGCTGCGGTCGATCGAGCAGGCGATCGCCGCGAGCGAGGCCACCCATGCGGGAGAGATCCGGTTCGTCGTCGAAGGCGCGCTTGACGGCCTGCCGCTGCTGCGGGGCCAGACGGCGCGCGGACGCGCCATCGAGCTCTTCGCGCGACTGCACGTCTGGGACACCGAACACAACACCGGCGTGCTGATCTACGTGCTGCTGGCGGACCGGCGGGTCGAGATCGTCGCCGACCGGGGCATCCATGCCAAGGCCGGCGCCGAGGCCTGGTCCGTGATCTGCCGCGGCATAGAAACGCACTTCGGCGCCGGCGACTTCGGCCGCGGCGCCGTCCAGGGCATCGAGGCCGTCACGCAACTGGTGGCGCGCCATTTCCCGCTCGCGCCCGGCGATCGCAACGAGTTGCCCGACGCCCCGCTCCTGCTCTGAACACACACCACAAGAGGACCTCCATGCAACTGCAATTCCTCGGCGCCACCGGCACCGTCACCGGCTCGAAATACCTGCTGCGCCATGAGGGCGCGACGCTGCTCGTCGACTGCGGCCTGTTCCAGGGCTACAAACAACTGCGGCTGCGCAACTGGGCACCGATGCCCGTGCCGGCCGCTGGCATCGACGCGATCGTGCTGACGCATGCCCACATCGACCACAGCGGCTACGTGCCGCTGCTCGCGCGGCAGGGTTTCAAGGGCAAGGTCTACTGCTCGGAAGCGACCTACGAGCTCTGTCGCATCCTGCTGCCCGACAGCGGCCACCTGCAGGAGGAGGAAGCCGAGTACGCCAACCGGCGCGGCTACTCCAAGCACAAGCCGGCGCTGCCGCTCTACACCCGCGAGGATGCCGAGCGCTGCCTGAAGCAGTTCGTCCCCCGGCCCTACGGCACCCCGTGGAGCCCCGCTCCCGGCCTGCAGGCGCGCATGGACCCGTCGGGGCACATGCTGGGGTCCGCCTTCGTGAAGATCGACGACGGTCAGCGCTCGATCCTGTTCTCCGGCGACATCGGTCGTCCGAACGACCTGGTGCTGGTCGCACCGGCACGCGTGCCGGGTGCCGACTACGCCGTGGTCGAGTCGACCTACGGCGACCGCCAGCACGAGGCGAGCGATCCGCTGCTCAAGCTCGGCGAGGTCATCAACCGCACCGCGGCGCGCGCCGGTGTCGTGGTGATCCCGGCGTTCGCCGTCGGGCGGGCACAGAACCTGATGTACTGCATCCACCTGCTCAAGGAGCGCGGCGTCATCCACCATCTGCCGGTCTACCTCGACAGCCCGATGGCCACCGACGCGACGCGCATCTACCACGCGCACCGCAGCGAGCACCGGCTGAGCCCCGAACAGTGCGAAGCCATGTGCCACGCGGCGACGATCGTCAACAAGCCCGACGATTCGCGCGCGCTGAGCGCGCGACGTGGCCCGATGGTCATCATCTCGGCCAGCGGCATGGCCACAGGCGGGCGCGTCGTCCACCACCTCAAGGCCTTCGCGCCGGACCGCCGCAACACGATCCTGTTCGCGGGCTACCAGGCCGGGGGCACCCGTGGCGCCGCCATCCTGCAGGGTGCCACCTCGGTGCGCATCCATGGCGAGGACGTGCCGATCCACGCCGAGGTAGCGGCACTGGACAGCCTGTCCGCGCACGCAGATGCCGGCGAAATCCTGCAGTGGCTGCGCGGCTTCGACGCGCCGCCGACGCAGACCTTCATCACCCACGGCGAACCGGCGGCGGCCGACGCGATGCGCTCGCGCATCGAGCACGAACTGGGCTGGCCCTGCCGCGTGCCCGACTACCTGGAAACGGTGGAACTGGCATGAGCCCGAACACGAGCGCGGACTCGAAGCCCACGCACGGCGACGGCGCCGACAACACGCTGCGCGCCTGGCGCACCGGCATCGACACCTACCAGGAGCCGGTCGTCTACATGCGGCGCGATTGCGACGTCTGCCGCTCCGAGGGCTTCACGACACAGGCACGTGTCCAGCTCACGGCGGGCTCGGGCAGCATCGTGGCCACGCTCAGCGTCGTGGACGGCCCCTGGCTCGGGCATGGCATCGCGGGCCTGTCCGAAGCAGCGTGGGCTTCACTTCGCCCCCAGCCGGGCGAGTGGCTCACCGTCAGCCACGCACCCGTGCTCGACTCTCTCAGCCATGTCCGCGCGAAGGTCTACGGCAACCGCCTCGATGTCGGTGCATTTCGCGCCGTCATCGGCGACATCGCGGCCGGCCGCTACTCCGATCTGCACCTGGCCACCTTCATCACCGCCTGCGCGGGCGACCGCCTCGATCTCGACGAGACCGTCTCGTTGACGCGCGCGATGATCGACGTGGGCGAACGGCTGGACTGGGGCCGCGACAGGGTCGTCGACAAACATTGCGTCGGCGGCCTGCCCGGCAACCGCACGACGCTGCTCGTCGTCCCCATCGTCGCGGCCTGCGGGCTGACGATGCCCAAGACCTCGTCGCGCGCGATCACGTCCCCCGCCGGCACGGCGGACACGATGGAGGTGCTGGCCCCGGTCGATCTCGACATCGCCGCGATGCGGCGCACGGTGGAACGAACCGGCGCCTGCATCGTCTGGGGCGGATCGGTCCGGCTGAGCCCGGCCGACGACATCCTGATCCGCGTCGAACGCCCGCTCGATCTCGACAGCGAGGGACAACTGGTCGCCTCCGTATTGTCCAAGAAGGCGGCGGCCGGCTCCACTCATGTGCTGATCGACCTGCCGGTTGGGCCGACGGCCAAGGTCCGCAGTGCCGAGGCGGCCCAGACGCTCGGCCACCGCCTCGTCGAGGTCGGCCGGGCCATCGGGTTGCAGGTCGCGCTGCGCGTCACCGACGGCCTGCAGCCGGTCGGGCGCGGCATCGGCCCGGCGCTGGAAGCGCGCGACGTGCTGGCCGTGCTGCGCCGACAGGCCGACGCGCCGGACGATCTGAGGCAACGTGCGCTGCGTCTGGCCGGCGACATCCTCGAACTGGGCGGAGCGGCGCCGGAAGGCAGCGGCCTGCGACTGGCGACCGAGGTTCTGGCCGACGGACGGGCCTGGTCGAAGTTCGCCGCCATCTGCGAAGCCCAGGGTGGCCTGCGCGACGTGCCGCTGGCGTCGCACCGGCGGATCGTCGAGGCCCCCTCGGGGGGGCGCATCACGGCGATCGACAACCGCGTGCTGTCGCGAGCCGCCAAGCTTGCCGGCGCCCCGAAGGCACCGGCCGCCGGCGTCGACGTGCACGCCCGCCTCGGTGACATCGTGCAGCCCGGACAGCCTCTCTTCACGCTGCATGCGCAGGCTCCGGGAGAACTGGCCTACGCGCGGCGGTACATCGAAACCCGGCCCCCCATCTTCCAGATCTCGGAGTTGTCTTGAGACCAATCGTCTTCCATCTGCCCGGCGACGAGGCCTTTGCCGACCGGCTGGTGCGTGCGCTGCAGGCCGAGCGTGCCGGATTGGAACTGCACCGCTTTCCGGACGGCGAGTCGCTGGTCCGCCTGGACGCCGACGTGACGGGCCGAACCGTTGTGCTCACCTGCAGCCTCGTGCGGCCCGACGAAAAGACGCTGCCGCTGCTGTTCGCGGCCGACGCCGCGCGCGACCTCGGCGCGGCGAAGGTGCTGCTCGCGGCGCCCTACCTCGCCTACCTGCGGCAGGACCGGCGCTTCCATGCCGGCGAGGCCGTGACGTCGCGCTCCTACGCAGCGCTGCTGTCGAACGCCTTCGACGGGCTCGTGACGGCCGATCCGCACCTGCACCGCTACCACGCGCTCGACGAGATCTATCGCATCCCGACACGGGTCGTGCACACGGCGCCGCTGATCGCCCGCTGGGTCGCGGAACACGTCGAACGCCCGCTGCTGATCGGCCCCGACTCGGAGAGCGAGCAGTGGGTCACGGAGGTCGCCGCTGCCGCCGGTGCGCCGTGGACCGTGCTGCAGAAGATCCGCCGCGGCGACCGCGATGTCGAGGTCAGCCTGCCGGATGTGTCGGCCTGGCAGGACCGCCAGCCGGTGCTGGTCGACGACATCGTCTCCAGCGCACGCACCATGATTCAGGCGGTGGCCAGCGTGCGCCGCGTCGGACTGCCGGCACCGCTGTGCATCGGCGTGCACGCACTGTTCGCGCCGGGCGCGTACGAGGAACTGCTGGCCAGCCGGCCAGCCCGCGTGCTCACCTGCGACACGGTGCCGCACGCATCCAACGAGATCAGCGTCGTCGAACCGATGGCGCGCGCGCTGGAAGAGTTGATGGAGGGAACCGCATCGTGAACAACAATCGACCGTCCCTTGTCTGGCGGCTGTGGCTGCTCATCGCGCAGGTGATCGCGGTGTCGGCCGGCCTGCTGATCGCCTGGAAGGCTTTCGGCCCCGAACCCGTGGCGCCGGCCCGCACCGATGTCGTGGCGCTGCGTGAGGCGCCCCATGCCGACACATCGGCTTCGGCACCGGCCGGCAAGGCCGTCATGACGCGCCTCGAGGGGGGCTTCCGCGCGGCGGCGGCCAAGGCCTCGGCCTCGGTCGTCAACATCTACACGCGCAAGGCACCACCACGACAGTTGCCCGGCTGGCTGCGGCCCTATGGCGGCTCCGACGAGGAGGCGGCGCAGGGCCAATCCAGCCTGGGCTCCGGCGTCATCGTCGCCGCCCAGGGCTTCATACTGACCAACAACCACGTCGTCGAGGGCGCCGACGAGATCGCCGTGATGCTGCCGGGCGGCAAGGTGGCCGAGGCGCGTGTCGTCGGCACCGACCCCGAGACCGACCTTGCCGTGCTGCGTGTCGAGGCTAAGGGCCTGCAGCCGATCACCTTCGCCGATCCGGCCTCGGTGCAGATCGGCGACATCGTGCTGGCCGTCGGCGATCCGTTCGGCGTGGGTCAGACGGTGACGCAGGGCATCGTCAGCGCGACGGGCCGCAACCGGCTCGGCATCAACACCTTCGAGAACTTCATCCAGACCGACGCAGCGATCAACCCCGGCAATTCGGGCGGTGCGCTGGTCGACGCATCCGGCCACCTGGTGGGCATCAACACCGCGATCTACTCGCGCAGCGGCGGATCGCAAGGCATCGGCTTCGCCATCCCGGTGAGTCTCGCGCGGCAGGTGATGGAGCAGATCATCGCGACCGGCCGCGTCAGCCGCGGCTGGCTCGGCGTGAGCGCCCGCGACGTCATCCACGAGACCACCGGCGCTGCCGCCGGCGCCGCGCTTGTCGCCGTGCAGCGCGGCGGCCCGGCCGACCGCGCCGGCTTGCGCGCCGGCGACACCGTCCTCTCGATCAACGGCAAGGAAGTCGTCGACACGGCCGCGCTGATCAACGAGACCGCCGCGCTGAGCCCCGGCACCCAGGCACAGTTCAAGATCCTGCGTGGCCGTGAGGCCGTCTCCCGGGTGGTCGAACTGGGCCAGCGCCCGGTCACGCGCAAGCCGTGATGGAGACATCCCGTGCTGCGCGGCGCACTCGAATCGGGGCTGATGCGCACGCTGCTGCGGCGAGCCGACAGTCCTGCGTTCCCGGCGGTGGTGGGCGCCGTGGCGGTCGCCGCGACGCTGTCGATGTCCGTGCCCTTCGCAACCCTGCTGGTGGCGGCAGTTCTGATGGCGCGGCGCCGCTGGGGCGCGATCGCCGTGGGTGCCAGTCTGGGCGCAGCGCTGGGCGCGGCACTGCTGTACCTGGTGTTCCACCACCTCGGCTGGGCCCGGCTGTTCGACGCCTACCCGGATGTCGTGCGTTCGACCGCCTGGAGCGATGCAACCCGATGGTTGTCCGCCTACGGCGTCGTGGCCCTGCTTGTGATAGCCGCCACGCCGCTGCCGCTGACCCCGGCGCTGATGTTCGCCGGCATCTCCCGGCTGCCGATCATCGAGGTGGTGCTCGCGCTGTGGATCGGCAAGCTCGCGAAGTACCTCGTCTACGCCTGGCTTGCCTCGCGCTTTCCGGAGCGTGCGCTGCAGCGCGGTCAGCGCCATGCCGAAGCACTGCGCGTCATCGTCGCCCGTGCCCTGTCGACCACGCCGGCTCAGCGGGACGACACCACGTCGTCCGGGGAACTGCGGTGATGACGCTTGGCGACCCGCAGTCCCGACCGACCGACACCCCCCTGCAGGAGGCATGCTGATGTGCTTTTCCGCGCAAGCCAGCTTCACCGCCGGCACCGTGTTGCTGATCGTCGGAGCGGCCACCGTGCGGCGCGCGCGTGTTCGCTCGGAACTGCCGTACGCCTGGATTCCGGTCCTCTTCGGCATCCAGCAGCTGCTCGAAGGCGCGCTCTGGCTGACCTTCCCGGACCGCGCGCCGCTTCTCAACACCGTGCTGACGCACGCCTACTCGTTCTTCTCGCATGTGCTGTGGCCGATCTACGTGCCGCTGGCCGGACTGGCGCTGGAGACCGTGCCCTGGCGGCGGCGGGTGCTGATCGCCATCGCCATCGCGGGCAGCGCCGTGGGCCTGTACCTGCTGGCCACGCTGTTCACGCTGCCGATCGTCGCCACGGTGACAGGCCAGCACATCGCGTACGAGTCGCCGCACTTCTATGCGCTGGCTGCGATGTCGCTCTACCTGCTGGGCACCTGCGCAAGCCTGATGTTCTCCAGCCACGTGCGGGTCGTTGCCTTCGGCGTGGCTGCGTTCGTGTCCGCGGTAGCGGCCTACGCCTTCTACGCCACCTGGTTCATCTCGGTGTGGTGTTTCTTCGCCGGGGTGCTCAGCGTCATCGTGTTCCTGTACTTCACCGATGCGCGCCGGACCGCACGTGTTCCCAGCGCGGCGCCGGAACTGGAGGCGCGTTGATGGGCGGGACGAAGGGCTCTACACCCGCGCTCGGCTTTCACGTGCTGACTCCGCTGTACGACCGCGTGGTGGCGCTGACAACGCGCGAGCGTAGCTTCAAGCGGGCGCTGCTCGACCAGGCGGCCATCGAGCACGGCCACCAGGTGCTGGACGTGGGCTGCGGCAGCGGCACGCTGGTCATCGCGGCGCAGCGCCGACAGCCGGGCGCGCAGCTGTCGGCGCTCGATGCCGACCGCGCAGTCCTCGCCATCGCAGCGCGCAAGGCAAGGCACGCCGGCGCGGAGATCGTGTTCGACCTGGGCCGCTCTTCCGCCCTGCCCTACGCCGACGAACGATTCGACCGCGTCGTGTCGAGCCTCTTCTTCCACCACCTGTCGTGGGGCGACAAGCTGCTGACCGCGCGCGAGATGCATCGCGTGCTGCGCCCCGGCGGCGAACTGCACGTCGCCGACTGGGGTCGCGCGGGCGGCCTGTTCAGCCGGACCGCGTTCCTGGCGGTCCAGCTTCTCGACGGCTTCGACACCACGAGCGACAACGTCGCCGGAATGCTGCCGGTGCTGTTCGCTTCCGCCGGCTTCCGCCAGGTCGAGGAAGCGCGCCGGATCCCCACCGCTCTCGGCATCGTCTCGCTGTACCGGGCTGTCAAGGGCAGCGCCACGCCGGGCCGGCGCTCAGCCGGAGGCACGGCATGAATGCTTCGCCCAGCGGGTCCGTGTTGCCCGAGCGGCCGGCCGCGGGCAGTCCGCCCGGGGCCTTGCGGGTGCTCTTCATGGACGTCGCCGCCGATGACCAGGCCATGCTCGAATCGCTGTGCCCGAGCTCGTGGTGGCCGCGTTTCGTGCCCGACGCCCAGATTGAAGCGGACGACAGCGCCGCGGCGCTGGCCCAGGTGCTGTGCGTGTTCGTCCGCACGCCGGTGACACGCGAGTTGCTGCAGCGCATGCCGGCGCTGCGGCTGGTGGCCACGCGTTCCGCCGGCGTCGACCACATCGACCTCGACGCCTGCCGGGAACGCGACATCTCGGTCGTCCACGTGCCCGACTATGGGGCCGCCACGGTGGCTGAGCACACCTTCGCGCTGCTGTTGGGGCTTGCCCGCCATCTGTGCGCGGCACGCGGTCGGGCACTCCAGGGCGGCTTCTCGTACCGGGGGCTCACCGGCTTCGAACTGGAAGGCAAGGTGCTGGGGATCGTCGGCTTCGGGCGCATCGGGACGCACGTGGCACGCATCGCGCAGGGCTTCGGGATGAAGGTCCTGACCTTCGACCCGCGACCACGACCGCAAGCCACGATCGCCCTGGGTATCAACTTCGTCGGATGGTCGGAACTGCTCGAACGCAGTGACATCCTGAGTCTCCACGTGCCGCTGACCCCGGAAACGCATCACCTGCTGGACGACAACGCCTTTGCCCGCATCAAACCCGGTGTCGTGCTGCTCAACACCGCGCGTGGCGGCTTGATCGACGAAGAGGCACTGCTGCGCGCGCTCGACCGCGGCACCGTTTCCGCGGCCGGCCTGGACGTGCTCGAGCGCGAAGACGGCGCTGCGCCGGAGGCGCCGATGGGCTGCGGTGGTCTGGGCTGCGACCGCGGTTGGGAATCGTCGCACCCGCTGCTGCGCCACCCGCGCGTGCTTGCAACACCGCACGTCGGCTTCAATACGCGCGAGGCGGTCGCGCGCATCCTGCACGAGACGGTCGACAACATTTCGGCATGGCAGGCCGGCCAGCCGCGACATCGCGTGAATTGACATGCCGAGTGCCGCACCCGCTCGTGCCAAGCGGCCGCAACGCCGGTCGCCGTTCGGGCGCGCGCTCCGGATCGGTCTGGCCTTTGCCGGCTTCGTGCTGTGGTGGGCCTGGCACCGCGGCGTGATGCGTTGCGACGACCATCCCGTGGCCGAACGCTTCGCGGCCCTTCTGCAAGGGCTGGGCACCACATTCGTCAAGCTTGGCCAGCACCTGAGCCTGCGCGCCGACCTGTTGCCTGACACGGCACAGCAAGCCTTGGCGCGGCTGCAGGATCATGTGGGTGCGTTTCCATCGGAGCAGGCGCAGTTGGCCGTCGAATCCGCGTTTGGCCGCCCCTGCTCGCAGCTCTTCACACGCTTCGATCTGGCGCCACTGGCCGCAGCCTCCGTGGCGCAGATCCACCGCGCTGCGCTGCCCGACGGCACCGAGGTCATCGTCAAGATCCGCCGGCCGGGGGCCGCCGAGGCCGTCGAATCCGACATGCGCATCCTGCGCGTGATTGCCACTGTGGCGCAGGCCATGCTCCCACCGCTGCGGCGCTGGGGCCTCGTGGCGATCGTCGACGAGATCGCCGGCAACCTGCGGCTCGAGATGGACCTCGCGCGCGAGGCTCGCTTCGTGCGGCGTTTTGCCGATGCGTGGCGCGGCTCGCCGGACGTCGACATCCCGGATGTGATTGACGGCCTGTGTGCGTCTTCCGTGATGGTTCAGCGCTTCAGCAGCGGTGTGCGCATCGACGCCGTCGGCGCGCCCGAACGCGAGGCCTGCGCGAGCCGCCTCGTCGACAGCTACGTGACACAGTTCTTCGAGCACGGCCTGTTCCATGGCGATCCGCACCCGGGCAACCTGTTCGTGATGACCGACGGGCGGATCTGCTTCCACGACTTCGGCATCGTCGGCCGCCTGGACCGCCGCCTGCGCGGCGCACTGACGGCCTTCGCGCTCGCCTTCGTCGAGCAGGACGCCGACTGGGTGGTCGATGCCTGGCTCGACCTGGGTTTGGTAGGGGCGCAGGTGGAACGCCGCGCCTTTCTGCCGGTGGTGCAGTCGCTGCTGGCCGATTGTGCAGAGCGGCCGCTGCGCGACTGGTCGCTGCCCGCCGCGCTGGGACGGCTCGTCGCCGCCGGCCGCTCGCAGGCGGTACGCCTACCCACGGACCTGCTCGTGCTGACCCGCACGATGCTGCTGCTCGAGGGCACGGTCCGCGCATTGGCGCCGGCGTTCTCGATCTTCGAGACGCTGTCGCGCCATGCCGCGGCCGGCTCGCTCCGGCAGGCGCCGCAGCCGGAAGCGTCGAAGCGCCTGGCCTTCGAGATGGGCAGCGCGGCGCGCGACCTTCCCGCGCTGGTGGCCCAGCGACTGCACGGCGCTCTCGCCCGGCAGCACCTGTTCGAGATCGCGATCGTGCCCGACGCGCGGCTGCAGGAAGGCGTCGACCGCGCCAGCCGGCGCGTTGCGCTCGCGCTCGTGACGCTCGGGCTGTACATCGCCTCCAGCCTGCTGATGCAGCACGCCGTGGGCCCGCAATGGGGCGGCATGCCGCTGCTCGCGCTGGCGGGTTATGCGCTCGCCATCCGATTCACCTTTTCCATCGCCCGCGGGCGCGCGCTGCGCTGACCGGGAAACTCGACGTCAAAGGAGTGGACATGAACAGGATCAGGGTCGCCGTCAACGGATACGGCGTCATCGGCAAGCGCGTCGCCGACGCGGTTCGCCTTCAGGATGACATGGCACTCGCCGGTGTCGCCGACATCGTCGACGACTACCGGCTGCAGCTTGCGGCCCGCGCCGGGCTGCCCGTGTACGCGGCGACGCCGCAGGCCGAGGCGCCGATGCGCGCAGCCGGCATCGCGGTCGCGGGCGGCCTCGCCGCACTGCTCGCGCAGTCCGATGTCGTCGTCGACTGCACGCCGAAGAAGGTGGCCGCGATCAACAAGGGCGTGTACGAGGCGGCTGGCGTCAAGGCCATCTTTCACGGCGGGGAATCGCATGCGCTGACCGGCCATTCGTTCGTCGCGCAGGCGAACTATGCGTCGGCGCTGGGGCGCTCCTCGACGCGCGTCGTGTCGTGCAACACCACATCGATCGTTCGCACGCTCGGCGCGCTGCGGACGGCAGGCCTGCTCAAACGGGCACGCGGCACGCTGATCCGGCGCGCCTCCGACCCCTGGGAGGCGCATGCCGACGGCATCGTCAACACGGTGGTCCCCGAGAAGGTCATTCCCAGCCATCAGGGCCCGGACGCTCGCACCGTCATCCCCGACCTCGACGTCGTGACGATCGCCGTGAAGGCTGCACACAACTCCAGTCACCTGCACACCTGGTGGGTCGAACTGACCCGGCCGGCGACGCGCGACGAGGTGCTTGCGGCATTCCGGGCGGCACCGCGGATCGCCTTCGTGCGTTCGTCGGACGGGATCGTGGCGCTGAACAGCACGGTCGAACTGATGTCCGACCTTGGCCGCCCCCGCGGCGACATGTGGGAGGTGGCGCTGTGGGAGGACGTGCTGGCCGTCGACGGCGATCAGGCGTACTACACCTACCAGGTCTTCAACCAGGCGATCGTGATCCCGGAAACCATCGATGCGATCCGGGCTCTGACAAGCATCGAGCCGGACCCGGCACGGTCGATCGCGAAGACCGACGCGTCTATGGGCCTGCTGCGCGATTTCCTGCGCTGACGCAGCAGGGTCTGGAAGGTTCCCTGTGTCCCTTGACCTGAGTTTCCTCGGCAGCACAGCCGGTGCCTGGTGGGTGTTCTGGGTTGCCGTTGCGGGCTGGGTCATCTTCCTGGGGCGGGGCCCGTTCGGGAAGACCGGCATTCGTCGCAGCGCAGCTCAGGAGGAGCTCTTGCGGCGCCTGGAGGATGGCGAGATCTCGCGGGAGGACTGCGAGCGGCGCCTTCGCTTGCTCGGCGACGACCCGAGCCAATCGCGCTGAGCTGCATCAATACGCCGTAGTGCTGTCTGCTCAAGATGCTGAAACCGGCGCAGCATCTTTTTGCACCAACGCAGGCATGGTCATGGTTTCTTTCTACCGGCTCGTGTCCGGCACGTATCCCCGCACCGACACCCATTGGGCGCGGGCTTCTCATCACATCATTCAGGAGTCTTCATGAAATCCATCCGTACGTTCACGGTCCTCGCCATGTTGACAGCCACTGTGCCGGCATGGGCGCAATCAACCGCGGCTCAGACACCGGCAACGCCGTCAGCCTGGAGCCAGAACATGGACAGCGCATAGGAATTTCAAACGGTCTGGTCTGTGAAAAGCCTGGAAAGCCCGACTCAGCCCTGGGTGGGCAGCCGATGCCTGCCTGGATGGCTTGGAACTGGCGCCTGGGCCGTTGCCTTGTCT
>Ga0116157_10000743_pt1 | contig 32971 bp, 31 predicted proteins | sample AD_UKC048_MetaG_FD_89882 | JGI IMG/M metagenome (GOLD analysis project Ga0116157, IMG submission 89882) | Active sludge microbial communities of municipal wastewater-treating anaerobic digesters from USA - AD_UKC048_MetaG | ecosystem: Engineered > Bioreactor > Anaerobic > Digestate | place: USA... | reverse complement strand
GCCATTAAAATCAGCGTTAGCCATCATTCGGTTATCTGGTGATGATTGTTTTGAAATTGTTTCTCATATGTTTACAAAAGACATAAGTGAAGCCAAAGAAAAAACTATATTTTATGGAACCATCATAGATGGGGAAGAAAAAATAGACCAAGTAATTTTATTGGTTTATAAAGGCCCAAAAAGTTTTACTGGTGAAGATTCGGTAGAAATTATTTGTCACGGTTCGATGTTAATCGTTAACCAAATCATCACCCTTTCTTTGAAGCATGGGGCTCGTCTAGCAACAAATGGAGAATTTTCTTCAAGAGCTTTTTTCCACAATAAAATTGACCTTATTCAAGCTGAATCAATCAACGATGTCATTAATGCGACCACACAGGAAGCAAAAAAACTTTCTATCCTTTCATTAGAAGGAGAAGTCACTCAAATAATTCAACCTATCAAATCAAAAATTGCCGATATTTTATCCCTAATTGAAGTAAATATTGATTTTCCAGAATATGAAGATATTGAAATCGCCAACAAAGAAAAAGTCGTGGAACACGTTGACGCCATTAATGCAAGTATTAGCAAATTGATATCGGACGGTCAAAAAGCAAAGATTATTAAAGATGGAATCAAAGTTGCTATTGTTGGAAAACCTAATGTTGGAAAATCATCCCTTTTGAACGCTTTAATTGGTGAAGATAAAGCTATTGTAACGGATATCGCAGGAACGACGCGAGACATCGTTGAAGGCGATGTAAATCTCAAAGGTGTGGTTTTGCACCTATTAGACACCGCTGGAATTCGCGACTCGAGAGATGTTGTAGAATCAATTGGTGTTGAAAAAGCCAAAGCATCAATTAAAAAAGCTGAACTAGTAATAGTGGTTCTCGATGCAAGTGAAAAAGAAGACTTAGAAGATCGAGCTATTTTGGATATTACTGAGGGAATCAATAGAATTATTGTTTTTAACAAAAGCGATAAAAAGATTGTTAATCAAGGCAGTGGACTTTATGTTTCTGCTCTAAAGAAAGACATTAGCCCCCTGGTTGATGAGATATATAAAACACTAGGTCTTGATGACCAATCTTTCCAGCAACCTGCGCTTAACAACGCACGTCAAATAGGCTTGCTAGAAAGAGCGAAAGATTCTTTGCAAAAAGCCAAAGAAGATTCCTTAAACGATTTACCAATTGATTTGGTGGCGGTCTCAATTAGAGATGCTTATGAATCTATTCTAGAAATATTAGGAGAAACTAATCAAGTGGATATTTCTAAAGAAATATTCGCGAGATTTTGCGTTGGAAAATAATATGATTTTCGATACTCATTGCCACCTTAACGATGATGCCTTGTTTTCTTCTATTGATGAAATTCTTGAAGAAGCAAAAAAAGTTGGCGTTAACAAGTTGTTAGTTGTTGGATGGGACAAAAATAGTTCAATTAGTGCAGTTCGTCTTGCGGAAAAATATTCGGAAATCTATGCAGCAATAGGCTTCCATCCAAGCAATGTTTTTAATGCAACTGAAGAAGAATATAAAGAAGTAATGTCTTATATTTCTCATCCTAAAGTAGTGGCTGTTGGAGAAATTGGGCTCGATTATCATTGGAATAAGACAATTGAAGAAAGAAAAATTCAAAAGGAATTTTTTATTCGTCAGATAAAAATAGCGAATGAACACTGTAAACCGATAACTATACATAATCGAGAAGCTTTTGAAGATTGTTTAGAAATTCTCAAAGAATATAAGCCAAAAATGGGAGGGGTCATGCATTGCTACTCTGGAAGTCTTGAATCTTTACCAGAAGTATTAAACTTAGGCCTTTTAATTGGTTTAGGTGGGACATTAACCTTCACTAACGCAAAAAAAATAAAAGAAATTTGCGAAGAAGCGCCACTTGAAAAGATTGTTGTAGAAACCGATGCCCCTTATTTATCGCCTCATCCGTTAAGAGGAACAACTAATGTTCCAAAGAATATTGCCCTTGTTGTTGATGAAATCGCAAGAATTAAAAAAATATCCAAAAAACACATTATTGATGTTCTGTATCAAAATTCTTGTAAAATGTTTCACGTGTAAAAATATGTTTTATTTTAATGGAATTATTGTTGTAGAAGGAAAAACTGATGTAGCATTTTTGTCATCCTTTATTATGTCTGAATACGTAATTACTAACGGATATGAATTACCGAAGTCGGAAATTGCCTATTTGGAAGCGGCTTCTAAGATAAAACAAGTGTTGGTAATAACCGATCCAGACGAGCCTGGGGAAACAATTCGAGCAAGACTTAAAATTCCTAATTCTATTAACATTTTTGCAAAAAAGATTTTCCGCAGTAAAAAGAAAAAACATGGAATTGCTGAATGTGAAAAAGACGAAATTGTTAGAGTTTTGAATGGATATTTGTCGGAAAAATCTTTAAAACACAACGATATTACAGTTTCTTTTTTGAGCTCTATTGGTCTAAATACCAAAAACAATCGTACTATTTTTTCAAAAAAAGTACCGGTCGGAACTGTGAATATGAAAAAGCTTACAGAACGATTAAACTCTCTCAATTATACTAGAGAAGAAATAATCAAAATTGTTGGAGAAAGATTATGCTCATAAATAGAACAAACATTTTCGAAATTACAAAAAAATTAAACTTAAAACCTGAAAAAGACTATGGTCAGAACTTTCTTATCGAATCAGAAATTGCTTCACGCATAGTTGACAAATTAGAAATAAAAGAAAATGACTATATTTTAGAAATTGGTCCTGGATTAGGGTCCCTTACTCATTTTATTTCCTTAAAAGATTCTCCGTGCGATGCTGTAGACATTGATTTTAGAATGATTAAGTTTTTGGATGAAGTGTATGGCGATTCTCCGATTATTAAATTAATAAACAATGATATTAGAAAAATTGATATTTCGAAGTATTCCAAGATAATTGGCAATCTACCCTACAATATTACAACCGAATTAATCACATTTTTGTTATTGAACGGTAAATTATGCCAAAAATTGGTTTTGATGTGTCAGGCCGAAGCCTTCGCTCGCTTCTCCGCTTTCACTGGAGGAGATTATGGAGCTGTTTCTGTCCTAGTTCATTTGCTTGGTGAACCAAAAAAGCTCTTTGTAGTAAAAGCAGGTTCTTTCTATCCTGCTCCAAAGTGCGATTCAATTGTTTTTGAAATTCAATTAAATGGTAAAATTGACCGAGATGATTGCTATGGCACCTATTTTTTAGCAAAACAACTTTTTTTGAATCGAAGAAAAACGATTCTCAATAACCTCTCTTCATTTGTAAAAGATAAATCCTTAGCGGTGAAAATATGTGGTGATTTAGGCATCCAATCCACATTTAGACCTGAACAGCTTACACCTTTTCAGTATCTGACCATCTATAAAACTATTAAACTAAATGATACAATAAAGAAGGATTAATTAATTATTATTAAATTAGTTAAAATGTGTTGATGAACAAAGGTGTAATAATTATAATTATTTGAATTTATGAAAGATTTAGTTATTCGAAGTTTTGCAAAAATAAACATTTGCCTGAATGTGCTTAGCCGACGGGAAGATGGTTTTCATGATTTAGACATGGTAATGGTTCCCATTGAACTACACGACTCTCTTCTTATAAATGAGGTCAAAAACGCCGATAATAATTTTGTCACCCTTGATGATTTTTCTGGAGTGAAGGTTCGTCACAATATTGCCTCATCTGCTTTAAGTTTAATTCAGAAAAAATATGGAATTAAAAAGAAATTCCGAGTTATTATTCACAAGGTAATTCCTATGCAAGCAGGCTTAGGTGGCGGTTCTTCAAATGCTGCTTTTGTTTTAAAAGGCATTGATAAGTTTCTCAATTTAAGAATTCCTACTGAGGAACTCATTGAACTTGCAAAGCAACTTGGATCAGATGTTCCGTTTTCATTCCCTGCAAACCCGCTAGATGCCGCGGAACCGGAGGAGAATTTGAACCGATAACTATTAAAAATAACTATTTTGTTTTGATAGTTAAACCTGAAAGAGGATGCTCAACTCACGATGTTTTTGAGGCATCAGACGGAATAGACTTGGTTACTGGGAATGTGGATAATGTTATTCAAGCTCTAGCTGAAGGGGACGACAAATTATTGGCTGAGTCCATAGTTAATTCTTTAGAGGAGCCAGCCTCAAAGATTGTTCCTGAAATAAAGGTAATCAAACAAAAGTTAGAAAAAATGGGATTGAACATTGTTACGATGACTGGTTCTGGAAGCGCGGTTATTGCGCTAAGCACGAACCTTTCTTTGATTAAAAATATCGCAAGAAAACTCGAAGACGATTATGTCGTAGAGATAACTAAAATAATGAAATAGGGGTATTGAATTATGAATTATTATGCAATTGTATTGGCAGCTGGAAAAGGAACGAGAATGAAATCTCGCGACCCTGAAAGATCAAAAGTGTCTTATCCGATTTTAGGGAAAGCCCTCGTAAATTATGTGATTGATGCCATCTTGCCTGTTGGAATGAAAGAAATTGTGGTTGTTGTTGGTTTTGGTGGGGAAGTTACTAAAAAATTAGTTGAAGATCGGGCAAAAGTTATTTGGCAAAAAGACCTAGTTGGAACAGGTAATGCTGTTTTGCAAGTAAAAGAACTGTTAAAAGACAAAGAAGGATCAACCTTGGTTATTTGTGGCGACACTCCTCTTGTTACCACGGAGACCATTGAGAACATTTTTAAAGTACACGAAAAAATTAAAAACCATCTTACAATTGTCACTGCTGTATTAGAAAAACCAGATGGGTACGGAAGAATTATTCGTGACTCAAAAAGCAATTATGTTTTAGCAATCAAAGAAGACAAGGATTGTTCTGAAGATGAAAAAGATATTCGCGAAGTGAATGCCGGTCTTTATATTTTTGATAATAAATTCTTGTTTGAATATATCAATCAACTTACAGCAGATAATTCGCAACGAGAATATTATTTAACCGATTTAGTTGGCATCTTTAAAAGAAATGGCAAAAAAGTTGGAGCATATGTTGTTGAAAACGCAGTCGAGGTTTTCGGTATTAATGATCGTGTTCAGCTCTCCTATGCAGGGAAGGTTATTAGAAAAAGAATTAATCATAGACTTATGATGTCCGGCGTCTCAATGGAAGACCCTGACTCAACTTACATTTCTCCAGATGTTGAAATTGGAAAAGACACAGTTATTCTTCCAAACACAACTATCTTCGGTAAATGCAAAATTGGCGAAGCCAACACAATAGGACCAAACACCTTTTTAGATACTGTTGAAATTGGTGATGATAATGTTATTCAATCCTCATGGATTTCAGATTCAAAAATTGGAAGTTATAACGAAATTGGTCCCTTCACCAAAATGAGAGCGGGAACAATTGTTGCTAATCATTGTAGAGTCGGCAACTTTGTTGAACTTAAGAATACAGAGCTTAACGATGGCGTGAAAGCCGCACACCTCACATATTTAGGGGATTGTCAAATTGGTGAGAAAACAAATGTTGGTTGCGGAACAATTACTGCTAACTACGATGGTTTCAACAAAATGCACACCGAAATTGGAAAAAATGTCTTTTTAGGAAGTGGAACAATTCTTGTTGCGCCATTGAAAGTTGAAGATTCATCCTTTACTGCTGCTGGTTCAACCATCACTAAGGACGTTAAGGAAGACTCACTTGTTATTGCGAGAGCTCGACAAGTCGAAATTGAACATGGTTATACAACTTTTATGAACAAAGCGAAAGCCAAAAAAGAGGCCTCGAAAAAATAATGCTCATTATAGATTCTTTCGGTCGCAATATCTTTCTCGATAAAGAACTTGTCGGATATATTGGAGAGAATGAGCTTTTCATAAGAGGAAAAAAATTTGCTTCTATTACTGATGATGGAATAATGTCAATTCTTAATCGAGAGATTGGTTATATTGATGAGGATTGTTCTATTGTCATTAATGGAAAAGAAGTTGGTTATATTGATGGAGACAATAATTTCGTTTTCTTCAAATTACCGATTAAAAACGATTAAAATAATTAAGAAATGTGGGGTTTTTTAAAATGAACGCAATTGGAATTGATATTGGTGGCACATTCATCAAAGGCGCGGTTGTTACTCCAAAAGGGGACATTCAGGATTTTTTCACTCTTCCTGTTGTAAGTGGAGAAACTCCTGAAGAAACAATTAACAAATTAATAATACAAATAAAAAAAATCAATTACCCCAATATTAATGGGGTGGGAATAGGTTGCCCTGGAACAGTTGATTCTGATACTGGTGTGGTTGAATTCGCACCAAATATTGGGTGGACTAATGTCCATATTAAAGAAATGATTGAAAAGGCCCTCGATCTGCCTGTTCATATAACAAACGATGCCAATGCTGCCGCCTCTGGCGAAGCAACATTCGGAGTAGCGAAACAACTCCATAACATAGTTGTTTTAACTCTTGGAACCGGTGTCGGAGGTGGATTAGTCTTAGATGGAAAATTATATGAAGGAAATGAAGGAAAAGGTGCAGAAATTGGTCACATGGTTATCGAAATTGACGGTAGACCATGTGGATGTGGAAGACACGGCTGCCTTGAAACATATGCTTCAGCTACTGCCCTTATCACAGATACTAAAAAGCAAATGGAGCAACATCCTGATTCACTAATGTGGAAAGGTATTACTTCCCTCGATGAAGTTGATGCAAAAGTAGCGTTTTCTGCCGCAAAAATAGGCGATCGCTATGCTCAAGAAGTTGTCCGAAACTATATTCACTATTTAGGAGAGGGAATTCTAAATCTTTGCAACATTTTTAGACCTGACGCAGTTATTTTATGTGGTGGTGTTTCTAAAGAAGGCGGTTATTTAACCTCTCGTTTGAAAAATTATTGCGAAGAGAGATCATATGGTTTTCCTCATTCTCCTACCGTTGAGATTTTAGTAGGAAAACTTGGGTATAATGCTGGTGTTGTTGGAGCAGCTTCACTATTCTTTAAACAATAGTCTTATTAATTTATTTAATAAAAAAGCTCAAGAGCAAATTGCCTTGAGCTTTTATTTTGTTTTTCTTACCCAATTATTTCTTTCTTGGGAAGAGAATTGCGGCTTGAGCAGCAGCTAGTCTAGCAACTGGGACACGGAATGGAGAACAAGAGACATAATCTAATCCAGCTTTGTGATAGAACTCGATAGATTTTGGATCGCCTCCAGTTTCGCCACAGACTCCGATGTGGAGACTTGGTCTGGTTGCTCGGCCGAGTTTGACCGACATTTCAATTAATTTGCCAACACCGTTTTGGTCAAGGGTCTTAAATGGATCCTCTTCAAATATCTTGTTGGAATAGTAGTGAGGCAAGAACTTACCAGCATCATCACGGGAGAAACCAAAGGTCATTTGAGTTAAGTCATTTGTACCAAATGAGAAGAATTCTGCTTCTTTAGCGATTTCATCGGATAAGAGAGCGGCTCGTGGAATTTCGATCATAGTTCCAACATGGTATTTCATGTTTAAACCGGATTTGGCAATGAGGTCATCGGCAACTTCGGTGATGATGTTCTTAACGAACTTCAATTCTTTCTCGTCTAAAACAAGCGGAATCATGATTTCTGGAATAACTAATTTTCCGGTCTTCTTGCTGACATTGATAGCAGCCTTAATGATGGCTCTAGTTTGCATTTTGCCGATTTCTGGATAAGTGACGTCCAAACGGCATCCACGGTGACCCATCATTGGGTTAGATTCGTGTAAATCAGCGATTCTATCTTTGATTTGTTGAATGGATCTACCAGTAGCAACTGCTAATTCTTCAATTAGTGATGGTTCTTGTGGTAGGAACTCATGAAGTGGTGGGTCTAATAAACGGATAGTAACGTTAAATTCGCCCATGGTTTCGAACAATCCTTCGAAATCATCTTGTTGCATTGGTTCAATTTCAGCGAGAGCGGCTTCGCGTTCTTCAAGGGTATCAGCAAGAATCATTTTTCTCATAGAGAAGATTCTGTCTTTAGCAAAGAACATGTGTTCAGTACGGCATAAGCCGATGCCTTCAGCGCCGAAAACTCTAGCTTGTTTCGCATCTCGTGGAGTATCAGCGTTTGTTCTGACATTAAGTTCACGATATTGATCAACCCAAGCCATTAATCTTCCGAAATATCCAGAAGTTAAGTCAGGGGCGACAGTCTTAATAGCGCCAACATAGACATTACCAGTATTTCCATCTAAGGATAAAATATCCTTGTCAGTAAAAACTTGTTTGCCAATGGTGAGAGTTCTCTTTTCTTCGTTGATAATCGCAGCAGAACATCCACTGATGCAGCATTTGCCCATACCACGAGCAACGACGGCCGCGTGCGAGGTCATACCGCCACGAGCGGTAAGAATGCCTTGAGCGGCAATCATTCCAACGATGTCTTCAGGCGAAGTCTCGGCACGCACAAGAATAACTTTTTCGCCAGCGAGATGTCTCTTCTCAGCTTCCTCGGCTGTGAAGGCGATAGCACCAGTTCCAGCACCAGGACCAGCAGCTAATCCAGTAGCGATTGGTTTGGTGACTGCAAGAGCATCTTTATCAAATCCCGGGAGTAACAATTTATCGAAAGAACCAGCGTCAATACGAGTGACGGCTTCTTTTTCAGTTATTAAGCCTTCATCAACGAGATCGCAGGCAATCTTTAAAGCAGCGGCAGGGGTTCTCTTGCCATTACGAGTTTGTAAGAAATATAAGACACCTTCTTCAACAGTGAATTCCATGTCTTGCATATCGCGGTAATGCTTTTCCATGATTTTGATAGTTTTGACAAACTCTTCATAAACTTTTGGCATTCTCGCTTTTAATTCGTCGATGTGTAATGGAGTGCGTATGCCAGCGACAACATCTTCACCTTGAGCGTTTGGTAAATATTCAGCGGAGATAACGTTTTCACCAGTTCCTGGGTTACGAGAGAAGGCGACACCAGTACCAGAAGTTTCACCCTTGTTACCAAAGGCCATTGATTGAACGTTAACAGCAGTGCCCCATGAATATGGGATGTTGTTCATCATACGATAAACGTTCGCTCTTGGGTTGTCCCAACTTCTGAAAACAGCGGAGACAGCTTCCAATAATTGAATTTTTGGATCAGTTGGGAAATCTGTACCAAAGATATTTTTATAGTAAGCTTTGTACTTGGCAACTAGTTCTCTTAATTGTTCGGTTGTAACTTCAGTATCGAGTTTATAACCATGTTGAGCTTTTAAGTCATGCAACATTTTGTCCATTGCATCGCGTGGGTGCCCTTTTGCTATGTTTGTGAACATTAAGATGAAACGGCGATAAGAATCCATTGCGAATCTTTCGTTGCCGGTTTCTTTCGCTAAAGTAGCGGCAGTAGTGTCATTTAAACCCAAGTTTAAGATGGTATCCATCATGCCAGGCATACTAGCTCTTGCACCAGAACGGACAGAGACTAGCAATGGATTGTGATCTCCACCAAATACTTTTCCTGTCTTCTTTTCGATGCCTTTAATCGATTCAAAAATTGCATTGACAACATATTCAGGCAATTTTTTGCCATTTTCATAAAATAATACACATACTTCAGTAGAAATAGTAAAACCTTCTGGAATACGAACACCAATATGTGTCATTTCTGCAAGGCCGGCGCCTTTTCCACCAAGAATTTCTTTACCTAAACCGTAAGCTTCTTCAAAGGCGTAAACATATTTTTTTTCAGCCATAATTTTCCTCCTATAGGTCTGAAAGTGTAGTGCTTTGCACCACACCAGCGATACAATACTAGCACACAGCCTTGTGTAAACGCCATAAAATTGCTTAGTTTTTACAATTTCGCGCATAATGTATGTATAAGTATGCTATTGTTTTGGCGAACAAAGAAAAAAATGTGAGGAAGATTTATGTTAAAAAACCCGTTGATTCTAAGTATTGATTTTGGAACCCAGTCACTTCGAACATCGCTGATTGATAAAAAAGGCAACATCGTTGCTATAGTCAAAAAATCTTACAACCCTGTTTACATCTCCTTAGAAAAAGGATTCGCTGAACAAGACCCAGATTTCTACTATAACTATTTAATTGATTGCTTAAAAAAATTGGTTGATGAAAACAAAGAAAAACTTGGCCAAATTTTAGGTTCAACAATAACAACCTTTAGAGATTCTTCTGTCCAACTCGATAAAAACCTTAAGCCGATTAGAAAATGTATTCTTTGGCTTGATCAACGAATGGCTAGAGCTGATGAAAAATTGCCATGGCTTCATCGGGTTGCATTTTGGTTTGTCGGAATGAAAGATACTATAGATTTAAATAGAAGACGCACAATCGCTCACTGGTTAAAAGAAAATGAACCAGAGACATGGTCCAAAACCGAAAAGTACGTTAATATATCAACATATTTAACCTATAAACTCACTGGGAAATTATGCGATTCAGCTGCGGCAATGACGGGTCATTACCCTATAAATTTCCCAAAGAAAAAATGGTATAAAGAAGGACATTTAAAGTCCCTAATTTTTGGCATTCCATCTCGAATGCTTTGTGAATTAAAACAGCCTGGTGAAGAGATTGGAACAATACTTGATTCACTAGCCGAAGAATGTGGTCTTCCAAAAGGAATTGTTGTTATTGCAACTGGTTCCGATAAAGCTTGTGAGACGGTTGGCTTAGGCGCTCTATCTCGCGATATTGGAGCAATTTCTTATGGCACTGCATCAACCATTGAAGTCTCGAACACTCGTTATTACGAGCCACAGAAGTTTCTTCCTTCTTATCCGGCCGCCGTTCCGGGCTATTATAATATGGAAGTGCAAGTTTACCGAGGGTATTGGATGCTAACTTGGTTTAGCAAAGAATTTGCTTCTGAGCTGATTGATGAAGCCAAAATTCAAAGTCTTGCCGTTGAAGAACTACTAAACGCTAGATTATATGAAATTTCTCCTGGTTCAGATGGTCTAGTTCTTCAACCATATTGGGGTCCAAGTTTATCTCGACCTTTGTCAAAGGGATCAATTGTTGGTTTCTCGGAAGTTCACACACGAGAACATTTATATAGAGCAATTCTAGAAGGAATCGCCTACGCCTTGAGAGAAGGACTGGAAGAAATTGAAAAATCACAACATCACAAAATTTCCAGTTTAATGATTTCTGGCGGTGGATCGCAGAGTTCGGCAATTTGTCAAATCACAGCCGATATATTTGGCTTGCCTGTTTCAAGAGTGCAAACTTTTGAAACAACATCGTTGGGCTCGGCAATTTGTTGTTTTACAGCATTGGGGGAGTTTTCTTCAATAGAAGAAGCGACAAAAGAAATGTCGCATAAGACTAACACATATCTTCCTAATCAAGAAGCTCATCAACAATATGAATATCTTTATAAGAAAGTATATTTAAAGATGTATCCGCAATTAAAGAACATTAATAAAGATCTTTATCATTTTGGAAAAAAATTCAAATGAAAGAAAATAGAAAGCATCGCCGCCGAAGACCAAGATGTCTAACTGGCGAAGACATCGAAATGTTCCGAGAAAAAAAGAACGAGAACAACAAGAATAATCAGGAATCGATTTGTGATAAAAATATCGACGGGGCCTAATTCCCTTCATAGCGATTCATTAATAAATTGATTTTTATTATCTAAGAAAACAAAAAATATACACATCACAGCACTGTGTGTAAAATTAAAGTATGGCAAGAAACGTACCTCATTTGTCCTATTATGATTATAGATGGAAGAACCTTTTTTCTTCGGAAAAAAAGCACCTTCTTTCATTGATTCCATTAAAAATAAAAGCTCTAATTAATCATATTGGTTCTACAGCCGTTGATGGACTTGTAGCACGCCCGATTATTGACATAGTGGTTGGAATAGAAAATCCTTTGGATATCTTTACTGTTAAAGACATTCTTTTATTCAATAAATATATTTTTTTCGCTCAATATTCAAACCTTGAAAATCTCGTATTTTACAAAAAAGGAAATGATGGGAATGAATATGTTATTCATTTGACAAAATATAACGGAACAACATATCAAAAGATGATGAGCACGGTGAAGATTCTTTCTAACAACTCTAATCTAGCAAAAAGATACGGGGAATATAAAACTAAGTTAATCAATGCAAAAAGCGATTTAAAGACGTACAACCAAGAAAAAGAAATATTCATTCGCCAAAATCTAATTTGAATCATTTGCTAATATCTTAAGAAAATAAAACAATCATTTTAAGGAAAAAAGTAAAATGTTTTTTAATGGCTTAATTTTATAAATATTAATATAATTAATAACATGAATGGATTATTTATCGTAAATCAGGAAATTGGACACAACGCCCATAAGGTCGCTCGTTTATCGGAGGAGTTTAAAAAGGCTTCTATTGATGTCGAAGTATTTGTTAACAATGGAACGCTTGCATTAATAAAAGATAATAATGTCCAAATCAACCTTCCAAAAGCTGATTTTGTCGTTTATATGGATAAAGACATTTACTTAGCGCGTCTCTTAGAAAAAGCTGGATATCGCCTATTTAATAGGGCTGACTTTATCAAACTTTGTGATGATAAAATGTTGACTTTTATCGCTTGTGCCAATCACGATATTCGCATGCCAACAACAATATCTGGTCCGTTAGTTTATTATGGATTAAAAGAAACTCATCTTTCCTTTTTAAAAAAAGTTGAAAATGAGCTCGGTTATCCCATGGTCGTTAAAAAAGTATATGGATCATTAGGAGAAGGCGTCTATCTAGTAAAAAATTACGATGAAATGGCAAAACTTTATTCGGAAATTTGCCGCAATCCTATTGTGTTTCAAAAATATATATCCTCTTCTGCCGGAAAATCAATTCGTGTGTTAATTATAGACGGAAAAGTGTTTGGTGCCTTTTTTCGAAAAAACGCACAGGATTTTCGAAGCAATTACGGAGATAACGCCAGTGGGGAAATGATACCAAATATAAAAAAATATGCTGAATTTGCAAATAAAATTAGCAAATTATTCGATATTGAATACGCTGGCTTGGATTTACTCGACAATAATGGAGAACTTATGTTGTGTGAAATGAACTCTAATGCTTTCTTCGAAGAGTTTGAAAGTATTACTAGGTTAAATGTCGCCAAGGCAATTGTTGATATGATTATTAAGAAAGTTAATTTGGAACATGAATAAAAATGACAAAAAGCAAACTACAAAAGTAGTAAAAAAGGATTATAGGAATTTAAAACAGTTCCCTGTTAAAAAACAATGTGAACTTTTGCAATTTTTATTAGAGTCTTTTCCTAGTCAATCAAGAAACTCGGTTAAATCTTTGCTGTCCTCTCATCGAATCACTGTTGATGGAGCCCCGGTTAGCCAATTTGATTTTAAATTAGTTCCTGGCGATACAATAATTGTTTCTTCCTCTCCAATTAGAAAAAAAACGAGGAGCAATTTACCCATTTTATATGAAGATTCAGAGATTATTGTGATTAATAAACCAAGCGGATTACTTTCTGTTGCCTCGGACAAAGAAAAAGGTTCAACTGCCTATCGAATGCTTTCTGATTATGTTCAGCAAAAAGATAAACACAATAGAATTTTTGTGGTTCATAGACTTGATGAAGATACTTCGGGAGTCCTTATGGTCGCGAAAAATTCAAACATTCAAAACAAGCTGCAGGATCACTGGAATGAACTCGTTATTAAGCGTGGTTACTATGCAATTGTTGAAGGTAAGATGGAAGAAGCCAAAGGAACAATCAAATCTTACCTAAAGAAAAATAAACAAAATATGATGTATTCATCAAAAAAACCATCTGATGGGCAATTTGCTATTACCAATTACCAAGTAATACAAGAATCAGAACAATATTCGTTACTCGATGTAAATATTGAGACGGGAAGAAAGAATCAAATTCGAGTTCACCTGGGGGACTTGGGTCATCATGTCATTGGCGATGATAAATATGGTAATCCTTCCGATCCTTTAAAAAGACTTGGACTCCATGCTTACTGTTTGGAAATTAAGCATCCTGATACGGGAAAAATTCTTAAATTCACTTCTCCAATGCCGAAAGAATTTTCCAACCTTTTCTTATAAAAAAAGTAGAAATTTCTTTCTACTCTTCTGAATTTCTCAAGTGAGAATCATTCTTCTTTCTCTCGACTGTATTTAGAATTTTTTTTCGCATTCTATATGTTGAAGGAGTAATTTCAACGAGTTCATCGGCGTTAATATAATCTAAGCAACTTTCCAAGGACATTTTCCTTGGTGTTTTTAAAACGACTGTATTATCTTTATTCGAACTTCTCATGTTTGTTAAAGCTTTTTTGGTTGTGACATTGACAGCCAAATCGATTGGATAGCGATTTTCTCCAACAATCATTCCTTCGTAAACCATCGTTCCTGGTTCAATAAACATCGTTCCCCTCTCTTCAATGTGCTGCATTGAATATGGAGTTGCTTGGCCGGATTCTGTCGCTACAAGTACCCCAATAGGTCTTTGTCCAAGATCAATGTTACTCATTTCTCGATATTCACGGTAAGTATGAGATAATATGCCGTATCCTTTTGTTAGAGACATGAATATAGTGGAATAACCAATTAAACCACGAGAAGCGATTATGTATTCCAAGATAGTCACTGATTCTCTTGGCTCCATTGATATTAATTCTCCGCCCCTACTTCCGATACTGGTCATGACATCTCCAACGAACTCATTGGGAATGTCGATAGTTAAATCTTCATAGGGTTCACTTTTAATTCCATCAATTTCTTTGATAATTACTCTCGGTTTTGAAACCTCAAGTTCAAAGGATTCTCTTCTCATATTTTCTATCAAGATAGAAAGATGCAATTCTCCTCTACCTGAAACAATCCATGATTCGGACTTTGGAATTCTGTTTACTCTTAAAGCGACATCTTTTTGAGTTTCCTTGAATAGTCTTTCTTCAATCTTTCGAGCGGTTAATTGTTTCCCTTCTTGGCCGGCAAAAGGCGAAGAATTTGTGCCAAATGTCATTTGAATAGTGGGCTCATCAAGTTTAATTGGAGGTAAAGCTTCGACAAGCAAAGATGAACAAATAGTTTCTCCAACGTTAATATCTGGCAAACCTGCAATAGCAACAATCTGACCAGCAGAAGCAGATTCAATCTCTAAGCGATGAATAGCCTCATATCCAAATAATTTCATTACTTTAAATTGTTTTTTTGTTCCATCCAAACGAGCAACAGTGACCATATCATCGATATGTACGGTGCCCTTTTTAATTGTTCCTATGCCGATTCTTCCGACAAAGTCGTTATAATCGAGCAAAGAAATTTGCATCTGAAATGGCGCGCTAATATCAGTTTGTGGCGCTGGTATTTTGCTAATGATTGTTTCCAAAATTGCATCCATTCCAGCTTTTTGACTTTCAGGATTGGGGGATGTTGAACTTGTTCCCTTTAAAGCCGAGGCGTAGACAATCGGAAAATCTAAAAATTCATCTGGAGCACCTAGATCAATAAACAAATTAAGTACTTGATCTACCGTACTCTTGATATCGGCATGAGCACGATCAATTTTATTGATAATAACAATTGGTTTGATATGGGCTTCAAGAGCTTTTTTGAGAACAAATCGTGTTTGAGGCATTGTTCCTTCAAAAGCATCAACGAGGAGTAAACATCCATCCACCATGTTCATAATTCTTTCAACTTCACCACCAAAATCGGCATGTCCTGGAGTATCGAGAATATTAATATGTGTATTGTGATATGTGATTGAAGTAGTTTTCGCTAAAATTGTGATTCCACGTTCTCGCTCAATGTCGTTGGAATCCATTACACGAGTTTCGACCTCTTCATTACTTCTAAAAGCTCCGGCTGTTCTTAAAAGTTGATCAACAAGAGTAGTTTTACCATGGTCAACATGAGCGATAATAGCAACATTTCTGATTTCCATTTTAAACCCTCCTTAAAATGACGCGTTTCCTATCATAGAAAAACGTATACCCATTTGCAAGAAAAACAGTATTTCTTAAAGAAATAGAACGAATTTAGACTATTATTTGCCAGAACAATTTACTTTTTATGAACGAGATCATAAATGTAATTTTTATTAACATCAAATTCCTCGCTAGTTATTTCTATTGCATCTTTTGTGGATAAACCCTTTTTATTCAAGAGACCAACTCTTTGTTTTATAGCCTCATCATCGACAATTTTTTTATTGTGATTTCCCGAAACCAAAATCACCATCTCGCCCTTCAAACCTTCTTGCTCTAAATCGATAATTTCTCCTATTTTTCCACGAATATATTCTTCGTTAATCTTGGTGAGTTCACGAGCAACGACAATTTCTCTATTTCCGAATACTTTTTCCATGATCCGTAGAGTCTTAAAGATTCGATGGGGGCTCTCATAAAAAATAAGAGTATCTTTCATTTCATATAGACTAGTCAATTGGTCGATTGTCTCTTTTTCCCTTGGAGAAAGAAAACCGAAAAAGTAAAAATGATCGGTTGGCAAGCCAGAGGACACCAAAGCATTTAAAAATGCCGAACTACCTGAAATGGTGGAGACTTTAATCCCATTTTCAATTGCCTTGTTTACTAATATTGCACCTGGATCGCTGATTCCTGGATAACCAGCATCGGAGACATACGCTATTTTTTTGCCCTCTTTTAATAGATTTACGATAGTTGAAGAAGCTTGAACCTCGTTGTGCTCTCTAACGGAGATATAATCTTTTTTGATGTCGTAATGTAGCAAGAGGGAACGTGCGTTTCTCGTGTCTTCGGCGGCAACAAAATCTACGTTTCTTAATATTTCAAGAGCACGCTCAGAAATTTCAGAAAGATTTCCAATAGGAGTAGCAACTAAATATAAAATTGGGCTGGTATTGTCAAAACTCTTAGTTCTTATCATCACTACTAATCTTCTTTTTTACAAAGTAAGCCTGTTTTTTTAATTCTTCAAAAGGCATAAATTTCACATCTTCGCGATTTTCAATTTTTACGATTCCGGATATGACATTAATATTTGTAATGGTGTACTCGACTTTGTTGATAAACAGTTTACTTCCAAGTTCTGGATACAATTTTTTTGCTTCAGAATAAGCCTCATCTTCGTATTTTAAGCAGCACAATAATTTTCCGCAGTGGCCACTTAACTTAGGAATATTAATAGCCAACATTTGGTTTTTAGCTCTGCTAATTGAAATGCCATCGAATTCATTCAAGAATGTCGCGCAACAAAGTGGGAGACCACAGACACCAATGCCCCCAACCATCTTGGCTTTATCGCGAGATCCAATTTGTCTTAATTCTATTCTTGTGTGAAGACGAGAAGCTAAATTTTTCAATAATTCTCTGAAGTCGACCCGTTCATCAGCCAAATAGGAAAAAAGAACCTTTGATTTATCGAGTGTGAATTCACAAGATATCAAATTCATAGGTAAATTTAATTTATCAGCCTCACTTTTGCATATTTCTAAAGCGTGAGCAGCATCTCTTTTATTAATTTCACTTGAACGTATGTCGACATCGGTTGCGGCTCTTATGATTGGTTTTAAACCGATTGAAGCTCTATACTTGTTAATATCAATTTGTTCAGTAGCTACAATGCCTAATTCTAAGCCTTTGATGGTTTCTACAATAACCTTATCTCCCAACGCTAGTGGCAAATCTTTTGTGCCGAAGAAATAGATTCTCGGTGTAGAGAAGAACTGAATGCCTACATAGTGATCAAAAAGAGAAGCATCTTCCATATTTTCATTTTGAAATTCATTTTCCATAATATTTACTCCTTAATAATTTGAAATATTAAGTGATCGATTAACAACGATGTATTTACGTTTAAGTTAATTAGATTTCTACATTTCAATATTTCTTGCAAAACATTTTCGATATTTTGCATTTTTTCTGCCAAATAAGAAAGGGCAGAATTATAGCTTTTCAAGATTGGCTCTTTACCATGTTTAATACTAATCATGTCTTCAAAAGCCTGTATTAGTATATCAAGAAAAAGACGTGTTGACTCTTTTGATTTCATTTGGGGGATAATATTTGTTTCACAAATATAAACTGCTTCCGTTCCTTTGTCTTTTTCAAGCGCCTCTAAAAGAGAGACAAAACCATTCTTTGCATCTTGATATGAGTTTTCTTCGTTTTTGTCGTTTAAGAATTTAATAATTAAATCAGAATCGTTATAGAAATAGGAAAGCAGTTCAGCATCATCTTGACTAATACCTTTTTCAATCGTTGCTCTTATGATTAAACCTCTATCCACCAATTTTAATCTCATTACTTGGCAACGCGAAATAATTGTTGGCAAGACGCCACTTTCGTTATTGGTAGTCAAGAAAGCATAAATGCGATTTCCTGGTTCTTCGAGAAACTTGAGTATTGAATTAACGGCGACAGGAGTCATGTTTTCCACCAAGTGAAGAATATAAATCATGATTCCTTTGCTTTCAAAAGCGGTCTTATCAAACTGCGTTTCTATTGAAACCACTTCTTCTTTTTTGATAGTTTGCGAAGAGCCATCATAAATAATAAAATCGGGGTAGTTGTCATCTTCAATTCTTAAACAAGTTATGCAGTTATTGCAAGCAAGAGGTGAAGGGGAATCACACATGATTGTTTTTGCAAGATATTTCGCGGTTTCGAATAAAGGAGTACCTGGTTGTCCAGATAACAAATATGCATGGGAAAGAGTATCCCTCTCTAATGAATTGACAAAAGTTTGGTAAATTATTGGCTGATACTTTTTTAAATAATCACCTATTTGCATAGTCTTGATAAAATTGCATCAAGAGTAGCTTTAGCTACTTCTTCTCTTGATTTACTAGCATCAATAATGGCATATCTCTCTGGATATTGCTCTGCTAATTTCAAAAATGTAGAGCGAACTTTTTTGTGAAAATCAAGTTTTTCTAAATCTAAACGATTAACTTCTCTTTGATTATTGCTACTTATGCGAGACAATCCGATGGCAGGATCGATATCAAAAAGTAAAGTTAAATCTGGCCAAGTATTTTCAGTAGCAAATAAATTAACTTTTAATACTTCTTCAATTCCTAATTCGCGTGCGCCACCTTGATAAGCTAACGAGGAGTCTAAATAGCGATCACAAATGACAATTTTTCCCGCTTTTAAAGCAGGCCATATTTTTTCAATAAGGTGTTGTCGACGGCTAGCTGCGTATAAAAGAGCTTCAGTTCGCGCATCCATTGCGGTATTAGCTTTGTCGAGAATAACATTTCGTATTTGCTCGCTGATAATGGTGCCACCAGGCTCACGTGTTCGAACAATTTCGTAGCCCATCTCGAGCAATTTGTTAACAGCAAATTCAACGGCAGTAGTTTTTCCTGAACCTTCAGGGCCTTCAAGTGTGATAAACATATATTTCCCCTCTATAATTTTGTACGACCCTCAAGGGCCTTTGATAAAGTGAGGGAATCAGCATAATCGAGATTGCCCCCCATTGGTAAACCATAAGCTAAACGAGTCACTCGGATATTCATTGGTTCAATAACTCTAGCTAAATACAAAGCTGTTGTCTCCCCGTCAATAGTAGGGTTGGTTGCAATAATGACTTCACTAACACTTCCATCTTTTAAACGACTAATCAGCTGAGAAATAGATAAGTCATCAATGTTTTTTCCTTTTGAAATAGAAATTGTTCCACCAAGGATGTGATAAAGACCATGAAAAGTGCCTGCTTTTTCGAAAGCAATCAAATCTTTTGGATAAGAAACAACCATCATCAACGATTTTTCTCTTGATAAGTCACCACAGACATCACAAAGAGATGATTCAGTCAAATTTCCACATATTGGGCAAACATGAATCGAGGATTTTAGATTTTTAATTGCATCAGAAAACTCATTTAAATCATCCTCTTCCATTTCAAGCATAGCATAAGCCATTCTTTCGGCAGATTTTTTACCTACACTTGGTAATTTGGCGAGTGAATCTTCAATTCTTTCTAAAGCTTTCAATTTTTCCATTTACATTCCCAATCCAGTTCTTCTTCCAGTGATTTTTTCGTTAATGTCCCCACGAGATGTTTCAATCATTTGAATAATTTCATTAATTGTTAGAACAATTAAATCTTCAATCATTTCTTTATTTTCGGAATTTAAAAAATCTTCCTTAATCTCAATAGATTTAACTTCGTGCGAACCAAGTAAAGTAATGGTGATTGCGCCGCTCTTTGACAAAGTGAATTCCTTTGCATCAAGTTCGCTCATAGCTTTGTTGAGTTCTCTTTGCAATTTTTGCGCTTGCATCATCATTTGTTGCATGTTCATACATTATTCTCCTTTAAATTCAAGGCTGATATCGCTTACTTTGGGGAGTTTGTTCACTTGGACTAAATCCATATACATCTTTTGAAGTCGGATCGATTCCCTACGCGAAACAGCATAAACAAACATTTTTCTACCAAACATGTTGGAAATTACATTTTGCATGTCTTTTTGATTTATTTGTGTGTTAACTTTTGTTACTGACTTATCGAGAGGGTATTCTAAAATTAGAATTTTGTTTCCAGCCACTAAAGGGTGACCATCAATAAGAAGCATAGAAGCTTTATCCAATATTGGGTGACCATTCAATTGCTTAATCTTCTTCCAATTGTCAAGCAGAGCTGTTTTAATCTCTTTTTTGCTTGTCGCCATTATTTTGATCATCATGTTATCGTCAATAGAATAACTTTCCTCATGTTCAGTATTTTTCAAAATGAGGGTATCATCACTCAATACAACAGATGAGAATGAAAAAGGGATTTCTTCAACGATTTCTTGTTTATTAATTTCATTCTTTTCTTTTACAGCGGTTTCATTTTTTGGGGTATTTGGAACCATTTCTGCATCTTTTTTAATGACTTTTTGTTCCTTAACCTCTAATACTGGTACTTCTTCTATTCCAGTAAGGTCCTCCCTTTTTTCGAATTTTAGTGAGGCCAGTTTTAATAACATAACTTCAAAAATTGGAGTGATAGAAGTAACGTTTTTATAATCCTTTAAAGCATTCATTAGTATATCAATCATTTCAATGGTCTTTTTTTCATCGAAAATATTAGAAAGAGCCAATATGTCTTTCTTGGCAAGTTGCTCCACAAAATCAAAACGGTTCGTTGCTCTATAAATTAGCACATCTTTTAAAAGGACCAATAAATCATCAGTTAATCTTTTAATATCAGTTCCTCTAGAAACATAAGATTTTAATCTATCTAATACATCAGTAAAGTCGCCGTTGCCAATTGAGGTTAATAGTTCAACTTTTTCAGCTGTTGATTCGAGAGCAAAAATATCCAAAACATCATCTTCGATCAAACGGTTACTTGAATAGGCTAAAACTTGATCGAGGATTGAGAGAGCGTCTCTCATCCCTCCTTCAGATAGCATAATGATTAAATTAATAGCAGCTTCGTTATAAACGATGTTTTCTTTTTCAAGTATATCTTTTAATCTGCTTCGAATATCATCATCGCTTACTTTTGAAAAATCATATCTCTGACAGCGAGAAAGAATAGTTGGCAATATTTTATGAGGTTCTGTAGTAGCTAAAATGAAAATCACATGTTCTGGTGGTTCTTCTAAAGTTTTTAGCAAGGCATTAAACGCTCCGGTAGTCATCATATGGACTTCATCAATGATATAGACTTTGTATTTTCCTAAAATAGTGCTGTATTTGACTTTATCAATTAAATCACGCACTTCATCAACGCCATTGTTACTTGCAGCATCAATTTCTAAAACATCTGGATGGGTACCCTCGTTTATTGCGACGCAATTTTTACATTCATTGCATTGTTTTCCTAGACCTTCATCGCAATTTAGTGCCTTCGCGAGAAGCTTTGCCATCGTAGTTTTTCCTGTACCGCGAGGTCCGGCGAAAAGATACGCATGAGCAATTTTTCCTGTTGCAAGAGCGTTCTTGATTGTTTTAACAATATGTTGCTGACCAGCGACCTCATCAAATGTGTTCGGTCGATATTTTCTGTAAAGTGCTTTATAAGCCATAATTAGTTACCATATCAAATTATACACAAAAAGGACTAGTTATAAAAGCCTTAATATGAATATTAAATAAACCAATTGAGCCTTTCTCTTTATTTGACTATATGATAAAATACATATCGCCAAAAGTGAGGTTTTTTATGGAAAAAAGCATGTATCAACGTCTCGAGTCTGCTGAAAAGCGGCTCAAAGAAATTGATGAGGAATTAATGGATGAAAAAGTGGTTCGTGATATCACTCATTTTCGGGAAATTTCTAAAGAAAGAGCAGTATTAGATCCTCAAGTTAATGCTTTTTTACAATACAAAAAAACTCTTGCAGATATTGATGATGCAAATGAAATGGTTCACGATGCCGACATCGATATTTCCACAATGGGAAAAGAAGAAGTAAAACACCTTGAAACTTTGCTTTTAGATATTGAAGAACAATTAAAAGAACTATTACTTCCGAAAGATCCTAACGATGAGAAAGACATTATTGTTGAAATTCGCGGAGCAGTTGGTGGAGACGAAGCCAACATTTTTGCTGGCGATCTTTTCAGAATGTATACCAGGTATGCAGAATCGCAAAATTGGAAAATTAAAATGTTAGATGAAAGTCCATCAGAAGCTGGTGGCTTCTCTTTGATCTCCTTTAAAATTAGTGGAAAAAACGTTTATTCAAAAATGAAATTTGAAAGTGGTGCCCATCGTGTTCAACGTGTTCCAAAGACAGAAGCAGGGGGAAGAATTCATACCTCGACCGCCACAGTGTTGGTGATGCCTGAAGCCGATGAAATTGATGTTCAAATTAATACAAATGATTTGCAAGTAGATACATATCATAGCCAAGGAGCAGGCGGACAAAACGTTAATAAAACTGAATCGGCAGTTAGAATTACTCACATTCCTACTGGTATAGTAGTGGCCTGCCAAACAGAAAAATCTCAGATTCAAAATCGTGAAATTGCTATGCAAATGTTAAGAACAAAAATGTATGCAGCCGCTCTCGCTGAACAACAAGAAAAGATTGGAAGCGAAAGAAAACTAAAAGTAGGTACTGGTGAACGCTCTGAAAAAATCAGAACTTATAATTATCCACAAAATCGTGTTACCGATCATCGTATTGGTTTTACTATTCAAAAATTAGATCGAGTCATGGAAGGGGATATCGAAGAAGTTATCGAAGCCCTAATCCACTTTGACCAATCAAGTAAATTGGCGAATGAATAATATGCCAACCAATCGTGAAGTTTATTTTAATTTATTAAAATCCAACAACAAATACCTCACTCGGTTAGTTATTAAGAGTCTTTTGAATGATGCTAATGGATTTTGGGATGAAATATCCTTATATAAATCCTTTGATTTGCCTTGCAATAATTATGATGATTTAATTAAAAAAATTGAACGAGTAAAAAATGGAGAGCCATTCCAATATGTTTTGGGTTACGCCAATTTTATTGATCAATATTTCGAAGTTAATCCCCATGTTCTCATACCGAGACAAGAGACTGAAGAACTGGTCATTGGCGCGAAACTGTTGATAGAAAAAGCTTTTCCCACATCTATAAATCTATCAATAGCGGATATATGTACTGGTTCAGGATGTATCGGGATTACATTAAAGAAATATTTCCCCTCCGCGGTTGTTTACGGGACTGATATTGATAATGAGTGTCTCAAAGTAGCTCGACGAAATGCAAAAATGTCCGAAGTCATTTTCCTAAGAGGGAATTTATTGGATCCCCTTATCCAAGAAGGCATTAAGGTTGATGTGATTATCTCTAACCCACCATACATACAAAATCATGAAGAAATAGATGAACAGGTTTGGAAATTTGAACCGCACCTTGCTTTACTAGCAAAACCTTCCACGTTTTTTTATGAAGAAATAATTAAAAAAGCCGATGAAGTTTTAAATGAAAACGGACTATTATTATTTGAAATTGGTGAAGATATGGAGAAGCCTTTAGCAGAGATAGTAGATAAATATTATCCGAACGCAAAAGTCATATTTTCAAAAGATATTCATAACAAGCTGCGTTTTCTTTATATAATAAAAAGAGGAGGAAAAAATTATGCTTAAAATTTCGATTGGTTCAGATCATGGTGGACTTGAATATAAAAATGAAATCGTAAAACATCTTAAAGAGCTCGGTCATGAAGTAACTGATGTAGGAACCTACACCCAGGAATCATGCCATTACCCTCATTATGCAGAAGCGGCCGCGCATCTTGTCGCTGCACGCGTTTGCGAATATGGAATTGTCATTTGCACAACTGGAGAAGGCGTTGCAATTACCGCCAACAAAGTAAAAGGTATTCGCTGTGGTATTGGCTACAGTGATGAAGTTACTCGTCTTATGAGACAACATAACGATTGCAACATGATTGCCTTTGGACAAAAGTTTATGGAACTATCAGATGTTCTTAGAAGAGTTGACATCTTCTTAAATACTCCTTTTGAAGGTGGGAGACACGCCACCCGAGTCGAAATGATCAAAGAAATTGAAGATTAGTTCCAATTTTTATTAATAAAAGCACTCTTAATGAATATGGGTGCTTTTTCTTTTATTTGTCCCATATGTGGTAACTCAGATCAAAACACAATTGGAAAACGGAACGGCAAATATTACTGCCGCAAATGTATTTCCTTTCGTGGTCAAGAAGTGATTCCCATAGCGGAAGAAGAAAAAGATGTTTCTTGGAATCTGAGTTACGAATTATCCGAAGATCAAGCAAGACTATCTAATGATTTACTTCAAAATTATAAGAAAAAAATTAATTCACTAGTAAATGCGGTTTGTGGATCAGGAAAGACTGAAATAGTTTTAAGAGTAATAGCATTCGCTCTTTCACACGGCAAAAAAGTCGGATTTACTGTGCCTAGAAGAGATGTGATTATTGAACTTTCCGATCGCTTTAGAAACATTTTTAGTCAAAACACAGTTGCGCTTGTTTATGGAGAAAATTCTAAAACATTAGTGGCAGATTTAATATGTTGCACAACTCATCAACTATTTCGTTATCCAAACTATTTTGATCTATTGATAATTGATGAAATAGATGCGTTTCCTTTTTATCAAAATGAAGTTTTGAACGCCTTTTTCCATCGTTCGATAAAAGGAAACTACATTATGCTCTCCGCTACTCCTTCACCTGAGTTTATTTTTGATTTTAAAAAAGAAGGCGGAGACGTATTAGAACTTTTTTCAAGATTTCATTTATATCCCCTACCAATTCCAGAAGTATTAATAATTCCAAAAGCGGTGCAAATCTTTGAATGTTATAGGTTAATAAGAAAATACATAGAAAACGGAAAATCAGTTTTTGTTTTTACTCCTACAATTAAAATTTGTGAAGATTTATTTGATGGTTTACGCTTTTTTATCCGTGGGGGTAATTATGTTCACTCCAAAAGAAAAAATAGAGAAAGAATAATTAAAGATTTTAAAGAGAAAAAGTTCAAATACTTGATAACGACTGCGGTTTTAGAAAGAGGCGTAACCATTAAAGGTCTTCAAGTGATTGTTTTTCAAGCAAATCACAACATCTATTCTTCATATTCCTTGATTCAGATAGCTGGTCGAGTGGGACGAAAAAAAGAAGAACCGGAAGGAAAGGTAATTTTTCTTACAAATGAAAATAATAACGAAATTGAAAAGTGCATTAGATCCATTGAGGGGGCAAACAAAAATTTGCAAAATCTGCTTAAAACCGATACATAATTGGAATTTGCATATCTTTTTCAAAAGTGATTATTGTATATGTGAAAAATGTGAAGAAAAACTACACCCCCTTTTTTTAAAATTTCGCATTGGTTATATTTATGCCTTAGCAATATACAAATACGATGAGGATATTAGAACGTTTCTGTATCAATTAAAGGGTTGCTATGATATTGAATTAGGCGAAGTGTTTCTTAATCGTTATAAAGATGAATTGCATTATATGTTTCATGATTATTATTTAATTCCTGCTCCTTCTTCTAAAAAAGATGACAAAGAGAGAGAATTCAATCATGTAAAAGTCATATTCCAAAGCTTGAATTTACCCATGCTTCCCATTATTGACAAAGCTTTTGATTACAAGCAAGCTGAACTAAGTGCAAAAGAAAGGCAAGAGGCAACTAGAAGTCTTAGACTAAATGATAATCATAGTTTGTATGGTAAAAAAATACTCATTATTGATGATGTTTATACAACTGGAGCAACTGTTCGTGGAATGATCGAACTCATAAAAACATTAAAACCGAAGAAAATTAAGGTTTTGGTTATGAGCAAAACGTACTTGAAATGAGTCTTTTTATTTATCCTAATCTATATAATAGTATTAGACTAATGTGGATTTGGATGATAAGATAGGAAGGCAAATGTGTAAACATTTATGTATTAGAAAGGCACGATTAGTTGTGTTGGTGAAGTAATTATGGGTTTTTTCGATAAAAGAAGACTAAAACAATACGAAAAAGAAGCTGGTAAGGTATTAGCTTTTGAAAAAGAGATGGCATCCATTAGCGATGAACAACTCAGATCTAAAACAATTTATTTCAAAGATTTATTAGCTAAAGGCAAAACATTGGACGATATCAAGTTCGAAGCTTTTGCTGTTGCTCGAGAGGCGGCGAAAAGAACACTTGGTGAATTTCCATACAAAGTTCAAATTATTGGTGCTTTAGTTCTACATGCTGGAGATGTCGCAGAAATGAAAACCGGCGAAGGTAAAACCTTAACTGCCACAATGGCCGTATACTTGAACGCACTAACTGGCAAGGGCGCCCACGTCGTTACTGTCAACGAATACTTGTCAAAACGTGATGCTGAATGGATGGGACAAATTTATAGATTTTTGGGTTTAACCGTTGGTGTCAACCTTCGTGAAAAAACAACAACCGAAAAAAGAGAAGCACATTTGTGCGACATCACATATACAACCAATTCAGAACTTGGGTTTGACTATTTACGTGACAATATGGCCGTTGATATGGAACACCGAGTCTTAAGAGGACTTCATTATTGTATCGTTGACGAAGCTGACTCAATTTTGATTGATGAATCAAGAACCCCCTTAATTATTTCCGGAGGCGCTAAAACCTCTGCTTCTCAATATACTGTTGCTGATCGTTTTTGTAAGGCACTAAGAAAAGGCACTGATTTCGTTATCGATGTCAAAGAAAAAACTGTCAACCTTACTGATGATGGAAACAAAAAAGCAGAAAGAATGTTTGGAATCAAAAATCTATATGATCCAGAATTTGCTGATTTAGTTCATAGAATACATAATGCCTTGAAAGCCAATTATATCATGATTCGCGATGTCGACTATTTAGTCGATGGTGAAGGCCAAATCCAAATTATTGACCAATTCACCGGTCGTGTTTTGCCTGGTCGTGAGTGGTCAGATGGTTTGCACCAAGCTGTTCAAGCTAAGGAAAATGTCACCATCAAACAAGAAACTATCACAATGGCCACCATTACGTACCAGAATTTCTTCCGCTTATTCAAAAAGATGTCCGGTATGACCGGTACCGCAAAAACTGAAGAAGAAGAATTTAGAAAAATTTATAATATGCGGGTTGTTTGCATCCCTACCAACAAACCTATTATGCGTATCGATGCCCTTGATTATGTATATGCTCATAAAGGGCCAAAACTCGCTGCTTTAATCAAAGAAGTGAAAGAAAGACACGAAAAAGGTCAACCGATTCTTGTCGGTACCGTTTCAGTTGAATCATCTGAAGAAATTTCAGCTTTATTGACTGCAGCTGGTCTGCCTCACGAAATGTTGAACGCTAAAAATAATGCTAGAGAAGCCGAAATTATTGCTCACTCTGGAGAAAAAGGCCATATCACATTAGCTACCAACATGGCTGGACGTGGAACCGATATTAAAATAAATGACGAAGTAAGAGCCCTTGGAGGTTTATGTGTTTTCGGAACTGAAAGGCATGAATCAAGACGTATTGACAATCAACTTAGAGGACGTGGTGGACGTCAGGGAGACCCTGGTTTCTCTCGTTTCTATGTTTCTTTTGATGATACTTTACTAATACGTTTCGCGGCTGATAAATATCGTGATTGGATTCAAAAACAATTCGGCGATGAAGCTCTTGAAATGAAAATGGTCAGTAACATGATCACTGGAGCTCAGAAAAAGATTGAAGGCATGAACTTCGATATTCGCAAAAACCTGTTAGATTATGATGATGTTCTGGCCAAACAAAGACAAATTGTCTACGACAAAAGAGACCGAATAATTGAAGGAAGAGATATTAAAGATATCGTGAACGAAGTGTTTATCACAACAGGAAATTTTCTAGCCAATAAAGCGATTCCACTTGGAACTCGCGAACAGTTAGTTTCTGGTGATTTACTCATCAAACAAGTTGAACCAAGATTTTTGCCGAGCGGTTCGATAAAAAAGAATCTATATGACGAATCTCCTGTTGAAGATTGCGGCCCTGATTTGGGCGATGTTCTCCATGATCGCTACGATGAGCGCAAAAAAGAGTGGGCTCCTGAAGTTGGCGAAAGACTTGAAAGAGCAATTATTCTACACACAATTGACCAAAACTGGACTAAACATATTGATGCGATGGCAAGGCTGAGAGAAGGCATACACCTCCGAAGTTATGCTAACGTGAACCCTTTACAGGACTATGTTAACGAGGGTTATAGAATGTTCAAAGAGACTTTGGAAATTTCTTCAGTGGATGCCGTTTTGAATCTTTTAAATGTGAAAGTTGAACCAAAAGAGAAAGAGGAGAATCCTTCTGAAGTAGTTGACATTCAACAACCTGCCGTTAATAATCCAAAGCAACCTGATAACGCTAATACTGGAGAAGGTAAATAAATGAAAGACATCGTTGCATTAAAACAACAACTTTGTGCTGTTGGTGATAGAATTCGCCAACTCGGGTCTTCCCTTTGACTTCGATAAGTTAGATCTAGAAGTTGAACAATTAACAGAGAAGAGCAATCACCCTGATTTTTGGAATAACTCGAGTAGCGCTCTAGAAATTATTTCTCGATTAAAGTACTGCAAGGATTTGGTCGGAAAATATCGTCAATTATCAAAAAGCACTATTGATATTCAAGAACTCCTATCTTTGGGGGATGAATCATTTTTTGATGAAATTGAAAAACAGTTAGACTTACTTTCTAATGATGCTAAGGAATTCGAATTGCAAATTCTTTTTCGAGGAGAATTTGATAACTTGAACGCTATTATTGAAATACACCCAGGGGCTGGTGGAACTGAAGCACAAGATTGGGCGGATATGCTTTATCGAATGTATCTTTGTTATGCCGGCATTAAAGGACTAAAAATAGCTCAAATTTACAATGAACCAGGTGAAGAAGCCGGAATAAAATCAGTGACATTCAAAATCAGTGGACCACACGCTTATGGCTTGCTGAAGAGCGAAAAGGGAGTTCATCGGCTGGTTCGAATCTCACCTTTTGATTCAAACAAAAGAAGACACACTTCCTTTGCTTCGGTTAATGTTGTGCCTGAATTTAAAAACGACAATATAGATATTCAAATTAATGATACTGATTTAAAAGTAGATACATATCGAAGTGGAGGAGCCGGGGGACAAAACGTCAACAAAGTTGAAACTGCAGTTCGCATAACGCATTTGCCAACTGGAATAGTAGTATCATGTCAAATGGAGAGAAGTCAGCTCTCCAATCGCGAAGTTGCGATGCAAATGCTTAAAGGAAAACTTTATTTGCTTGAATTAGAGAAGCGAAATAACGCCATAAAAGGTATTGTTGGAGAAAAGAAAAACATTGAATGGGGCAGCCAAATTAGATCATATGTTTTCTGTCCTTACACTCTAGTGAAAGACAATCGAACTGATTATGAAGAAACTAATGTAAACGCTGTGATGGATGGATACATTGAAGGATTCATCTACGCCTATTTACAAAAGGAGGCAAAAGAAAATGAACAAATTAATCTCAAAAATTAATCTGAAAAATTATGTGTTACAAATTTTTGTTGTCATTTTGGGCTCGTTTTTATTAGCCTTTGGAAACGTTGTCTTCCTTAGCCCCGCAATGATTAATGCTGGTGGATTAAATGGAATATCTATCATTGTGCAGTCATTTTTCAAAGAGAGTGATCAGATCCTTGTCTATAACATTACAACCGCATCTCTTTCGATAATTCTTTGGGTCATTGGTTTGATTTTTATTGGCAAAGATTTTGCTATTAAGACATTATTATCAACAATCATGGTTCCTCTTGCTACGGCGTTCCTTTCTTTTGTACCTTATGTTAGCGATTGGTGCAAAGGTATCTCCGATGCCATCCTTCCTGATTCGATGGATGTTGGAGCAATTTTACTTGCCGCCATTACTGGTGGTGTCATTGTCGGAGCAGGCGTTTCTATTACTTTTGTGGGTGGTGGGAGTTCCGGTGGTGTTGATGTCATCAATTTTGTTATGAACAAATATTTGAATATTAAGCAATCCGTCGGGAGTTTTTTAATTGATGGAACCATTATTCTTGTTGGTTTGATTATTTTACTCCCCCAAAATTCAACATTCCTTGTGCAATGCCTATGTGGTATTCTCTCGGCATTTATCACTGCGATATTAATTGAATATGTTTACATAGGAGCTCAAACCAGTTACAAGGTAGAGATAATATCCTCTAAGTGGAAAGAAATCAGCGCCTATGTACAGGATGTGCTTGGCAGAGGTGCCACAATCATTCACGCCCAAGGTGGATACAAAGGTGAAGAAAGAGTTATTCTGAGCGTTGTTTTTGATAAGAGCCAGTATATTAAAATTCGTGATTTTATTGTAAAAACCGATCCAAGCGCTTTTATAACATTTACTCAAACCAATGCCGTTTATGGCGAAGGCTTTAAGAAAATATTTTCGAAGAAAAAGAAGGAAAAGAAATAACAAAAAAGAGGAATGAATGGACCAACAACATAAATTTGAATTAGTATCTTCATTTAAGCCAACCGGAGACCAACCTCAAGCGATTGCAAAGCTTGTCGATGGTATTTCTAACAATCGGAAGTTTCAAGTTCTTCTTGGAGCCACTGGAACAGGGAAAACTTTTACGATGGCCAATATTATTCAACTGGTTCAACGACCCGCTCTTGTTTTAGTCCATAATAAAACTCTTGCAGGGCAGCTTTATTCTGAATTTCAAGATCTTTTCCCTCATAATCGTGTTGAATACTTTGTTTCAAACTTTGATTTTTATCAACCTGAAGCCTATATTCCAAAGTCTGATACCTATATAGACAAAAGTGCGGTCATGAATGAAGAAATAGAAATGCTAAGAACATCCGCAATTAACTCTATTATTGAAAGACACGATACCATTATTATCGCCTCCGTGGCTTCTATATATGGTTTGACTGATCCTGACGAATATAAGAATCTTGTTTTTAATATTCGAGTCGGAGAAACAATAAATCGTTCTGATTTTTTTAAGAAATTAGTCGATGCTCAATATAAAAGAAACAATCTAGATGCTGCTCCAGGAACTTTCCGTGTTCGTGGGGATATTATTGAAGTGATTCCAGCAAACTCTGAAGACAATCATGTGATTAGGATTGATACATTTGGCGATGAAGTTGAGAAAATTATGCTAGTGGACTTGCTGACTGGCGAGGTAAAAAATAATTATCATACATATCCCATTTTCCCAGCCTATGACCATGCCTCAACCAGAAAGAGAATTAAGGAAGCTTGTGAGACAATTAAAATTGAGTTAGATGAAAGATTGAAGTTTTTTAAAGAAAATGGAAAATTATTAGAAGCTGAGCGACTAGAAAATCGTACGAACCAAGATATGGAAAGTATGCAAGAATTTGGCATGTGCCCCGGCATTGAAAATTATTCTCGTCACATTGATAAAAGAAAACCTGGTGAAAGGCCATTCTGTCTTTTAGATTATTTCCCTGACGATTTTCTGCTTTTTATTGATGAGTCGCATGTCACTTTTCCTCAGTTACATGGGATGTATAATGGTGATCTAGCTCGGAAAACTAACTTAGTTGAATATGGCTTTCGCTTACCATCTGCTTTAGATAACCGACCACTTAAATTTGAAGAATTTGAAAAAATGATGTCAACTGTCATCTGCACGAGCGCCACTCCTGGAGATTACGAAAAGAATAAATCTGATGGGCCGATTGTTGAACAGATCATCCGTCCGACTGGTTTGTTAGACCCACGAGTAGAAGTAAGAAAAACAATTGGACAAATTGATGATCTTTTATCTGAAATCAATCTACGAGTTAAAAATAATGAACGAACAATGATTGTTACTCTCACCATTCGAATGGCAGAAGATTTAACCTCATTTCTTAAAGAGAAGGGCATTAAAGTTGTCTACTTACATCACGAAACTAAAACGCTCGAAAGAAGTGAAATTATCTATCAACTGAGAAAAGGTAAATACGATGTTCTTGTTGGTATTAATTTGTTGAGAGAGGGTTTAGATATACCTGAAGTGTCACTGGTTACTATTTTGGATGCTGACAAAGAAGGCTTCCTAAGAAGTTCGCGTTCACTTATTCAAATTATTGGCCGAGCAGCGAGAAATCAGCATGGATTGGTTGTAATGTATGCGGATAACATGACTGATTCAATGCGAATCGCGATTGATGAGACAAACCGTCGTCGAAAAATCCAAAATGATTTCAACGAAGAGAACGGAATCGTACCTCGAACTATCATCAAAGAAATACGTTTGCCAATTCATAATACCGAGAGTGAAATTGATGAAATGATTAAGCTCACAAAACATGGTTCTAGAACTGAAATTAATAAGCGAATTAAAGAATTAGAAAAACAAATGAAACAAGCTGCTCAAGAATTTGATTTTGAAAGAGCTGCTGAGTTGCGTGACATCATTCTAGAAATGAAAACGAGCATTCAATAATGTTTTGTTTGCCTTATTGTCGAGTTTTATTTATTATTATTAAGCAATCAATAGAAAGGATGAACATATATGTTAGATTGGTATGACTGGGTCTTATTAGCGGTCGCTATTGT
>Ga0116157_10000741_pt1 | contig 33011 bp, 19 predicted proteins | sample AD_UKC048_MetaG_FD_89882 | JGI IMG/M metagenome (GOLD analysis project Ga0116157, IMG submission 89882) | Active sludge microbial communities of municipal wastewater-treating anaerobic digesters from USA - AD_UKC048_MetaG | ecosystem: Engineered > Bioreactor > Anaerobic > Digestate | place: USA... | reverse complement strand
GCTAATGAATTATATTTAATGTTAAAAAAAATTGATAAAAACAGATCGGAAAATATTGATATTAATAATAGAAGGCGTTTAATAAGAGCTTTAGAGATTGTATTGGAAAAAAAGGCCGTAGAACCATTAAATAAAAAACCAATATTGGCTGATATTTTAATTTTAGGTGTTAAAAAAAATAGAGAAGAAGTAAAAGAGTTAATTCAAAAAAGATTAAACATGAGAATAGAAGAAGGAATGATAGATGAAGTCAAAAATTTAAAAGAAAAAGGTATGACTTCAGAAAGATTAAATGATTTGGGATTGGAATACAGATATCTTAATTTGTATTTAGAAAATAAATTAACATTAGATGAAATGAAGAAACAATTATATACTAAGATATGTCAATTTTCTAAAAGACAAATGACGTGATTTAAAAAATTTAAAAATGTGAATTGAATTAATAACGATTTTAAAGAAGCTAAAAAAATAATTGAAAATACATTGATAAAAAAAGATTTGACATAACAAACTTTAAGGTATGTATTAGTCTTTGCTTGCTTTTTTTGGATATTTTTTTTATAATTTAATTACAATAATATATATAAAAAATAGCCATGGATTTTGCCCATCTTCATGTTCATACACATTTCAGTTTGCTTGACGGGTTGTCAAAAATTGACGACCTTGTTTTACGTGCAAAAGAACTAGGGTTAAAGGCTTTAGCAATTACTGATCATGGTAATATGTATGGGGCGGTTGAATTTTATGAGAAATGTAAAAAAGTAGGTATTAAACCAATAATAGGCTGTGAATTATATGTAGCTCCGCGCAGTTTACACCAAAAAGAAGGTAATATTGATTCTAAAAATTATCATTTAACTGCTTTATGTAAGAACGAAGTCGGGTATAAAAATTTAATTAAGTTAGTTAGTATTTCTCATATTGAAGGTTTTTATTATAAACCAAGAATTGATAAAGAAGTGTTGAAAAAATATAAAGATGAAATTGTTTTTATGTCAGGTTGTTTAAAAGGAGAAATTGCTCAACATTTAGCTAATGGCAATTTTGAAGCCGCGGAGGAATCTTTAAAAGAATATATTGATATTTTAGGTAAAGATGATTTTTATTTAGAATTACAACATCATCCAAATCATCATTCTCAAATTAAGGCTAACGAGGGATTAAAAAAATTGGCAGAAAAATATTGATTAAAAACTGTTTTAACTTGTGATTCTCATTATATTAATCTTGAGGATAGGGATACTCATGAAGTTTTGTTAGCTATTCAAACAGGAGTAACAATGAATGAAAATGATAGAATGTCTTTACGAGATTTTGATTTATCTTTAAAAGATCCGAAAGAGCTTTATGATTTTTATAAAGATGATACTAAGATGTTAGAAAATACAATCGAAATTGCTAATAAATGTAATTTTGATTTTGATTTTAAATCTTTAAATTATCCTAAAGCTACTTTTGAGGGGGTTGAAAACAATGAAGCATTTTTAAAAAAAATAATTTATGAAAGAGTATCAAAATTTTATGATAAAGATGATCAAAAAATTATTGATCGGATAGAGTATGAATTATCGGTAATTAAGAATTCTGGATATATTGATTATATTTTAATTGTTTGAGACATTGTTAATTTTTGTAATGAAAACAAAATACCTTGTAATGCACGTGGTTCAGCTGCGGGAAGTATTGTTTGTTATCTGTTAAAAATTTCTAATGTTGATCCAATAAAATCAGATTTATATTTTGAAAGATTTTTAAATCCTGAAAGAGTATCACCTCCTGATATCGATTTGGACGTTTCGGATAAAGATAGGGGTAAAGTAATAGAATATATTACTAGTCGTTTTGGTGAAAAAAATGTTGCTCAAGTAGCTACTTTTGGTATTATGAAATCGAGATTGGCAGTGCGAGATGTAACACGTGCTTTAGGTTTACCTTATAGTTTGGGAGATCAAATAGCAAAAGTAATGCCTATGAATATGAAAATTGATGAAGCTTTGGAGGCAATACCAGAATTAAAAGAAATATATTTATCAAATTTGGATGCTAAATTAGTTATTGATGTGTCAAAAAAACTTGAAGGAGTAGCACGCCATTTATCAACTCATGCTGCTGGTGTAGTAGTAGCTCCTACAGAATTAACTAATTATTTGCCTATACAGCATTCAAGCCGTAAAGAGGGAGAAGTTGTAGTTCAATACTCTAAAGATTATGTTGAAAAATTAGGATTATTAAAATTTGATATTTTGGGTTTGGCCAATTTGAATATTATCAAACAAAGTTTAAGAATGATCAAAAAGATTTATGATAAAGATATTGATATTGATAGAATTGATGCTAATGATCCTAATCCATATAAAATTTTAAGAAAAGGAGATACTATTGGTGTTTTTCAGTTAGAATCTGATGGCATGAAAAAATTATTAAGAGAATTAAAAGTAAGTAATATTGAAGAAGTATCGGCTGTAATTGCACTTTATCGTCCAGGGCCAATGCAATTTATTCCATTATATATTAGTAACAAATTAGGGTTAACGAAAATAGAATATATTGATCAAAGATTAGCTCCTATATTAAATACTACTTATGGGGTTATGATTTATCAAGAGCAATTAATGAGATTGGCAAATGAGTTGGCTGGCTTTACATTAGGCCAAGCTGATATTTTACGAAAAGCTATTGGAAAGAAAAAATATGATTTACTGATGGAACAAAAACAAAAATTAATAGATGGCTTAGTGGCTCATGGTTGAAAAGAAAATATGGCACGTAATTTATGAGAATGAATTGAACCTTTTGCAAGTTATGGTTTTAATAAATCACATACAGCTGCTTATGCTCGAGTTGCTTTTCAAACAGCATGGTTAAAAACATATTATCCAACTATTTTCTTGGCGGCATTGATGACATCTAATATAGGTGATTTTGATAAGATTTCTAATGAGATAGAAGAATGTAAAAAATTAAATATTAAAGTACTTCCGCCGAGCGTGAATTCTTCTTTTGTAGAGTTTGGTGTTGACAAAGAAAATAAAGATATTATTTATTATGGATTAGCAGGAATTAAAAATTTAGGAGAAGCAGTATCAGAAGCAATAGTTGAAGAAAGAAAACAGAACGGAGCATTTAAAGACTTAGAAGATTTTCTTAACCGCGTACCAAGTTTTGTAATTAATAAAAAAACTTTAGAGAATTTAATTAAATCTGGTGCAATGGATTGTTTAGGGGAGAGATCTAAGTTGTTCAGAATACTTTCAGATATTTTAGACTATAATCAGCGTAAACAATCAGAAAAAAATACTAAACAAGTAAGTTTGTTCGGGGCAATTGGTAACCAAACAAATAATATTATTGGAGAAAAAATATTTAAAGATTTAGATAAAAAAGATGATACAGTGGCTGAATTAGAAATGTTGGCTTGAGAGAAAGAATTATTGGGGGTATATATGTCTGATCATCCATTAAATAAATTAAGAAATAAAGGCGATAAAGATTTATATGAAGTTTCGTTATTGAATAATCGTATGCTGGGCCAAAAGGTTAAAGTATTTGGCATGGTCTCTAAAATTAGAAAAATATTAACTAAAAACGGAGATCAAATGATGTTTGTTTCTTTAAGCGATACTCAGAAGGAATTAGATACGGTTATTTTTCCAAGAACATTGGCTAATATTGCTAAGAAATCTAAATGTCAATTGTGTGAAAATCAAATAGTAGTTATAGAAGGGAAAGTTGATATTCGAAATGATAATTTGCAATTAGTATGTGATAATTTTTATGAAATTAAAGAAGGGTAGTATTAAAATGGCTATAAAAGCCATTTTAATATTGACATAAATTGTTTTTTTATCTATAATATACTTGAACAAATGAAGAGTTTATTCAAGTGTTTATAAAATAAAATTATTAAAAAAAATATATGAAAAAGTTATTTTTTATATTTATAATGTTATCGGTAATAGTCGGTTTTAATCAAGCAAATGCTGAAAGTATTTGTCCTTTCGATCAAGAAATGAAACTTGATGACGAGAATTCACGAGTTGGTATTTTGCAAGATTTTATGAAGGAAAGTTTGAAGATTTATAATGGCCCAATTACTAATTATTTTGGTCCAGTGACATCAAGTTCAGTTAAAGTTTTTCAAAAAAGTTCTGGTTTATTAGAAACTGGTCAAGTTGATTTAGTAACAGCTAATGCTTTATGTAAAATTTATTTATCTTATAAAACAAGTACTCCAGTGAATATGAAAAGTAATGAATGTTTTATTAAAACATTAGGATTACAACGTGGATATTTCGAAAATGAAAATGAGGAAGTTAAAAATTTACAAATTTATTTAAATCAAAAAGGTTTTTATCCGGAAAATGTTATTTCTGGATATTTTGGTGTAAAAACAGAAAACGCTTTGAAATCTTTTCAAAAAAGTAATAATTTATCTCAATCAGGTATTGTAGATGATGTGACATTTAAAACAATTTGTGGATACGAAAGTAATCAAGCTAATTATTGTCCTTTTATAACGGAAAATTTAAGTATTGGATATTTTGAAGAACCAAATAATGAAGTCAAGGCTTTGCAAATGATTTTAAATAAATTAAATTTGCTTGAAGAGAAAAATATTACTGGTTATTTTGGTAAAATTACTCAAGAAGCAGTTAAGGCAATGCAAATTAAAGGCGATATAACGCCAACCGGAGTTCTTGATTTAATTACAAGAAAAGCATTATGTAAAATGATTAATTTACCAATGCAAGGTGATAGTGGTGATAATCCCTATGAATCATCAACGAGTAATGTAGATGTTGCTATTGCGTTGCCTTTATATGTTTTTCCAGAGAAAATTGATGTTAATACTAAAACTTCAATTGTAGTTAAAATAAAAAATATTGGTAAAGAAGATTCTAAACCAATTAAAGGCTCAATATACATAAACGAAAAAGAGATAAGTACTGCTAATATTTCTGCTATGAAACCAGAAGCAGAAGTTATTGCTATTGTGACTAATTGAACCTGTGAAAAACCGGGTATTTATGCTTTAAAAGTATTTGTAGATAGTGAAAGTAATTTAATTGAAAGCAGAAAAGATAATAATGTTTTAGTTATTCCAATTAATTGTGGAGGTGTTGACCAAGAAGATGCAAAATATAGATGTAATCAAATAACTCAGAAATGTGAACTTGATAAAGAAAATGGTAAATTATTATTAAGTGAATGCGAAAAACAATGTGTTGACGATAATTTATTACCAGATTTGACAGTGGTTAAATTTGCATCTGATAGAAGCGTATTAAAACCAGAGGAGGTAGCTAATATTACAATTATTGAGAAAAATATTGGCAAGAGTAGAGCTGACTATCATAGATCAAAATTTGAAATTAATAATGAAGTTAATGAAGTTGATTTTGATCCACTTGATGCTGGTTCTAGTAATACTTTTAATCAAGTCACATTTAAATGCGCTACTCCAGGTGTTTATAATATTAAAATAACAATTGATTCAAATAATACTATTAAAGAATCAAATGAAAATAATAATTCATCTACTTTAGTTATAAAATGTGCTGATGAAAAAGGTAATGTGCCAACTAATAATCAAGAGGGTAATCAAAATGATGGTCAAACCGGTACAGGTGGTTCTTCTAAAAATCCTTATGGAGATGGAAGCGGTAATGGGGAAACTGGGAATAAACCGCCTAGTAGTAATCCTGAACAAACGGTTATGAGTCCAGATAAATCTGGTCTTTGTGAAACAACAAATAATTTAAATGTTGGAGCAAAGATTTGCACATCTTTTAGCGGCAGAGAAAATACTTCAATTGCTTTACCAAATGGAGTATCATATTTTCAACTGTTTCCTTTAGATAATATTAATTGTGTTACTAAGAAAAATACTTTGGGTAATTGTAGCTGTTGTCAATATTATCGTGCTAGTCCACATAAAGCAGATATAGTTTTGGGTGGTTTTTATTGCGAGCAAGAAGGATCTAATTGTGCTATAGATTTTGGTGATGGTACTGCAATTGAACAATGAACCAAGAAAGATAGAAATTATATAAATGATGGGGGAGACAATACTTCTACATGACAAACTAAAAAAACTCATTATTATGAGGTACCAGAAGGAAAAGACTATGCTATTTTTTGTCCTAAGCTTATTGTAGGTGGAAAATATTATAAATTATCAAATCAATTTATTAATGATTATGAGGATAAAGAAAAATGTATAATTGTATTTAGGCCTAATTTTGTTCCACCACCTTTTAACGGAGTTATTGCTCCTTGAGAAAAATATGAGCCTGGTAAAGCTAATTGTCCAAGTCAAGTAAATTTTTCAGGTAATGAATTTTCAGCAAAAGTAGATGGTAATAAAGTAAAACTTTATTGGGCATTATCAGTACAGGGCGGTGAATCATATTTAAAAAGATGTCCAGCGGTTTGTGTTGTTGAATGAGGTGATGGTTCTAATGAACAAGTATTACCATGTCCTTTAATTAATAATTTAGAACATACCTATAAAGCAGCTGGTAATTATACGGTAAGAGTTAAATTAAATGGATTTTATGATCAAGATCCAAATAGTACTTGTATTAAAAGAGAGCAAATAGTATTAGTTAAAACTGGCGATAGTAAGCCAGAAGATCCAGCAGAACCACCAAAAGAAAATCCTAATGATCCTAGCGATCCGGAAGAGCCTGGTAATCCAGAAATTCCAACAGAGAAAAACGATATTCAATTAAGTTGTGATTTAAAAGATACAGCAAGGCCTACAAAAGACGCTGTATCGGTAAAAATGACAGCTACAATTAAAAATTCAAAAGCTTGTAGTGAATTTTTGTTCAAATGAGGAGAATATACCAATACAGGCTGAGATAGTGGAAAATCACAATTATCTGATTATATAGAATTATCATTTTATGATGAAAAAAATTCATATATTAAAGTTGATTATCAAGTACAAGCTATCTGTAAAAGTAATAATACTGTTTATGGAACAGCAAGATGTACGGCTACTTTTGAAAAAGAATCGCCGGTAAAAGTTGAAACTAATATGAGTAATTGATTAAATAATATTATTAATAATATTTTTAATTTTAATGCTAAAACTGATGAACAGAATAAAATAACTACTAATAATTTATTTAATAATTTAAATACGAATACACTTAATACAACAACGAACAATTTTTCTAATAGTAGTTTAAATTTTGTTGGTAATAGTTTTAATGCTAGCAATTTAAATGTTGCCGTAACAAGATATGAATATGATATATCTTTAAACAAATGTGTTCCGAAAACAAATGGTAAATACACTGATATAGATAAATGTTATGCAGATTCTAAGAAATATAATTTTATTACTGATCCTTCAATAAATTTTAATTCTTTTGGAACGAGTAATAATAATTTTAAGATTACGCCAACAACTCTTAATATCCCTAGTAGTAATTTTAATTCTAATGTAAATGATCTTAATTTACAATTTAATCAATAAAATATACATCATGATTAAAAAAATATTTATATTATTTCTAATATTAATTAGTTTATCTATAGTAAATAGAGTTGTTTTGGCTGATAGTAATGCTTGTCCTTTTGATAGGGAAATGAGTGTTGGAAGTGAAAATAATTCGGTTAAAGAATTGCAAAAATTTTTAGCTTTAGATGCAACAGTATATAAAGGTCCAATAACGGGGTATTTTGGACCATTAACAGAAAAAGCTGTAAAAATTTTTCAACAAAAAACTGGATTATTGGCTAATGGTAAAGTGGATTTGGCTACAGCTACAGTTTTATGTCAGATCTATATTTCGTATAGATCTTCTGAACCAGTTAATAATGATAATAGTTTAAATGTTAGTGGTACATGTTTTCTTAAAACTTTAAATTTGGAGGTTGGTTATTATAACAAACCAGTGGAAGAAGTATTTTTATTACAGACATGGTTAGCAGATAACGGTTATTATCCAGAAAAAATATTTACTGGAAATTTTGGTCCACTGACTAAAAAAGCAGTTCAAAGATTTCAGAAAGCAAATGGAATTATACAAACAGGTATTGTTGGTGTTAAAACCACAGCAGCTATTTGTAATAATGCAAGCAATCCTAATAATCCTAGTAATCCACAAGCACAAGGTGGAGGCTTTACCGATCTAACTATTTCATATATTTCTGAATTTGGAAAAGTTGATGTAGGCTCTAAAGTTGATATATTAATTAAAGAAAAAAATATTTCAAATATATTGGCAAAAACTCATACTACTTCTTTTTATATTAACGGTAAAGAAGTAGTAAATCATAATGTACCTCAATTAAATTCAGGAGTTGAGTATTCTTCAATTAAACATCAATGAACCTGTGCACAAAAAGGTATTTATATTTTTAAAATATTTATTGATAGTGAAAATGATCTAATTGAAAATAATAAATACAACAATGTTGTAGTATTTCCAATTAATTGTGGAGGAGTACAACAAGATTTGAAATATTCATGTAATATTGAAACTGGGAGTTGTGAAGTTGATGCTTCGAGTTCTTTGTCGTTACAAGAATGTTCAAAATCATGTGTAGTAGGTGATAAATCTTTGCCTGATTTGATGGTTAAAAGTTTTGCACCCGAAAAAATGAAAATCAATGAAACCGCTAAATTACAAATTGTAGAAACTAATAAAGGAGGAAGTATAGCAAATACCCATAAATTTGTTGTTAGTTTTGAGTTTAATGGACAAACGCAAACTTCACCAGCTGCTTATTTTAATAAATTAGAAGCTAATAGTGAACAAGAAGCTATTGGAAATTGAACTTGTAATGCGGCTGGTGTTTATAATATTACTATTGAACTTGATCCAGATAATGATATTAAAGAAGGAAATGAAACTAATAATAAAAAAACATTTAAATTAGAATGTGCTGATGCTAATGGTAATGTACCAGAACCAACAAACGATAATCAAGACGGAGGTGGTGGGCAAGAAGATGGTGGTGGTCAAGATGGAGGTGGTGGACAAGATGGGGGTGGTTCTGGAAAACCAGATTTGTCAGCTACTTTAACTCCATCTACTATGACCTCAGGGAGTAATTTAGTTAAATATAGTTTAAAAAATAATAGTACTATTGATATTGCATCTACATTTTCTATGCTTTATGAGGCTTTAGATGCAAATGGTAAGGTTGCAATTGGACAAGATTCAAAACCAATATCGAGTTCTGTACCAATCAATGGTTTGAAAGCAGGCCAAGAATTAACAGGTGATTTATGAGGAGAAGGAGTCACATATAATTGTAATCCTACTGCCCCTATTAAATTTAGAATAACAATAGATTCAACAAAAGTTATTGATGAAAGCAATGAAAGTAATAATGTTGGAGAATCTGTTTGCGGGACAGTTAAATCTAGCGATACAGGAGGAGCTGGTGGTGGTGCTGGTGATGGAGGTGGTACAGGAGCCGATATTACAAAAACAGTTAGCCCATGTTATTCTGGAAAGGCGAATATATCTATTAAAGATGTTTCGGTAAAAGCTGCTACTGATGCTAGTGGCAAAGAAGTTCCCGGGTATTTCTGAATTAATTATTCATTAGAAAATAATCGTAATGATAAAGCAGAAAGTATTAGAACTTCATTTTTGAAAAATAATACAGAAATAAAAGATATGGCTGTTACTTTATCAAGTTTATATGGATGTAGAAAATATGACACTAGAAGTTTATATATTTGTTCTGAAGGCGAAAAAAATATTGGCATGGTTATTAAAACTGTGTATAATAATGATTATTCGGCTACGGCTAATATTACTATTCCTTGCAGTGGTGCTGCATCGCCATCAATGCCAATATGCGAATTAGATAAAAGTATTAGTGCTAATGGTGAAGTAAGATTAACGCAAGGAGAAAAAATTACTTATAGCGTGAAAGTTAATGGTCAATTAATGTCTAATGATTGAATCGGCCAATGAGTAGGAGCAAGTCAAGATGGTAATGATAAAGCAAAAGCCTATAAATATTTTAACGGTATGTCCTCTGGGCGTTATACTGTATCAGGTGTTTATGTGAAGATGGCAGTAGATATTAATGGTGATAAAGTTGTAGATGATAAAGATGTTGCTGCTTGCCAAAATGTAACAGTTGTTCTTTTATCAAACACTGGTACTGGTAAATATCCAAATTTAAGTACCGATACAGTGTGTAGTACTAAAGTTGATTTGAGTACTAATCCGTGACAGGTATGTTTTACTAATTATATTAGAGATTTGAATGGTGTATGTACTTTAAAGTATGAATGAAAAACAAGTGATATTAAAAAATATATGTTTGACGGTAGTAATAGTTCTAGTACTAAAGAGACAAGTACTAATTACACTTGTATCTGTCCGCAGACTAATAAATCAGTGGCGAGAACCGGATGTGCTTTAGGAACTAAATGAACGGTTGGTACTTCAACAGCTTTAGTTTCAACAGCATTTTGTACTACTACTGATGGCCAGAAATATTCTCAATCAGTTAATTGTAATTTAGAAATTACCGATACTACAAGTGATTCTAAACCGCCTGATTCAAAGCCAGATGCAGGAGGTACTTTAACGGCTACATGTACGGCTAAACCATCTACAGTAAATGTTAATTCTTCTACTAATTTTACAGTAACGCCAAGTAAATCTGGATTTGCTTCGGGAAAATGTACAACACTTAAGTATAAATGAACTGATTGTAATTCTACTACTTCTACTTGTACTAATACTTATTCATCAACGGGTACTAAGACGGCAAAAGTAGAAGTTAGTTGTAGTGATGATTCAACAAAGATGACAACAGCAACTTGTACAGTTAATGTTACAACTTCAACTGATAGCGGTCCAAATCCTTCGAGTGGTTCATGTGCATGTACTCCAAGCCAATGTACATATAAACCACCAAGCGGAGATTCTTATTCATGCTCCTGAGAAATGAAAAATAGTTCAGGGGGTACGATTGCACCTTGGTATGATAATTGTACCCAACTACGTACATCATCAAAAGATATTGCTTCAGCCACGGTGGTAGCAAAAAATAAAACTACTGGGGAGAGTAAAACTATTACTTGCAGTATGGCTGAATAGTTGAAGATTTTAAAACAGTCCTGAAAGGGGCTGTTTTTGACAATTAAATGAAAATATGGTAAGATAAAGAACAAGTTAAACTGGATGATTGCTCCTTTAAATTTTTTAAAATTTTTGGCTATTTTTTAAAAAATGCTTTCTTTAATAAGCTATTTTTGCTTTAATAAGGAGAGGAAAGTCCGAGCTCTCTTTTAGTTAGTTTACTAGCTATCAAAATATCAATGGTGAATATCCATCGTATTATCTTAATATTTTAATTGGTAACGATTAAAATTTTGATAATATAGGGTGCGAACAGTGACGGATTAATTTGAAAAAATTAATCAATCCAATTCATTGGATTAGTATTACAGCAATGTAATAAATGAAACGGCTAAATCCTTGATGGGAGCAAGAGAATGATTCCAAAAGAATCGGTATCTCGCTTGATATATGTTGGTAACGACATATACAGATAAATAATCATCGCTTCTTTTTAGAAGTACAGAACTCGGCTTATAGGTTTAACTGTTAAAAGAGATCCTAAAAGGATCTCTTTTAAAGTGATTTTTCTTGACTATTTTTTACTTATTTAGTAAAATAAATAATATATCAACTGATAAATATTTTTATAATGATTAAAAAATTAATTAAAACTATAGTTGTTCTAATTGTTTTGTTTTTTATTACATTATTAAGCTATAATTATTACTATTATTATAAATCTTTGAGATTAAATAAAGATGTGTATTATGAGCTCAAGACAGTAGTAAATAATTTAGAAAAAAGTTTAGAATTATTAAATAATAATGATATATCAGGATTTTTGAATAATAATTATTTAATGATAAAACATTCAAATTATTTGAAAAATAAGAATCATAAAGTTTATAATAATATCTTTGTTAGAATAAATATGTTAGATGGCTCTTTTTTTTCTAATGATGTAAGCGAAGCTTTATTATGATTTAATGAGTTTAATATTAAACTTAATATTTTTTATTCGTTAAATAATGAGCTATTTAATTCCGATATTTTATTAAAAAATCCTGAAAAAGCCATGAATAATGTCAAAGATATTAAATCAATAGTTTTAGAAATAAACACGTTGCTTAATATTAAAAATGAAAAAGTTTTAGCCATGGCTGATGATCAGAAAATAGATCAAGAGTATTTCATTGGGTTAGAAAAGAAGATACAAAATAGTTATAAATTTTATGAAGTATTAGATTATTTTATGGGAGTTAAAAAGAAAACTAATACTCTAGTTTTAATACAAAATAATCGAAATATTAATCAAAGCGGTGGAAAATGAATTTATTATATGACTTTAGCTTGTCATAATTATGAATGCGAAATGTCCGATATAGATTTTGTTTCAAGTTTGACTCAAGCAATGGTTGATAAATTAATACCTCCAGAAGAAATTCGTACTAAAAAAACTATATGAGTTTATGAGGATTTGGGGTGATTTTTTGATTTTAATAACTCGGCTAAATTGGCTTTAAAATACTTTCCAACTAAAACATCATTTGATGGTGTTATAGTGGTTAATATTTCTATTTTTGAAGAGTTAATGAAAAATATGAGACCAATTGATTTTATGGTGGAGGATAAACAATCAGTAATAAATCAAAATGAAGTAGTAGATTTTTTGATAAATCTCACACAATATAAAAATAATAAAGATTTAACAATAAATACTGAAAAATTATCATCTTTTTGAACTGATTTTTCAAAAGTTTTCAATGCAAGTTATACAAATTTAAATAATTTTCAATATTTAGTTTCTAGTTTATATGATTATATGGATACTAAAAAATTACAAATGTATGCTGATAAAAGTATTATTCAGGCTTTAAAAGATTTAGGGTATAATAATAGTTTACAAAATCATGAGGGAGTTGATTATTTAGCTATAGCTAAAAGTAATATATTAGATAAATCTATTGATCATAATATTAAATTTAAAGTAAATTTAAAGGTTAATATTGATAAAGACTATGCTACTAAAAATATTGTTAATATTGATATTAGCAATGATAATAATGAAAAAATAAGCGATCAAGTTTATTCTTATTTTCAACTTTGATTAAACAAAGGAAGCAATTTAGAAAAAACTTCATTTCCGAGTAAAGTCGGATCAGCAACATCAGGGAGCGTTGATTATGTTAAACATGGGTTTGTCACTGATGAATTAGTTGATACTATAAATTTGAAAACTGCTTATTTAGCAAGTGACGATGTTAGGGTTTATGATAAAGATAATTTCTTAATATTAGGAGGATGAGTTGTTAGTAAATCAAAGCAAAATAAAAAAATTGAGATTAACTATTCTTCAGATTATAAAATTGATAAAGAAGAAAGAATTTATCGTTTATTTGTCCAAAAACAACCTAATGTTGATTATTTATTAAATATTGAGTTGAGTTACCCAAGTGATAATAATGGTGAAAATACTATTACTAAAAATATTAATATTAATAAGGATAAATTAATAGAAATAAAATTAGATTAACATGAATTTTTTAAATATTAAAACTAAAACAGTAGAAAAATCAGCTTTGATCATTGGATTTTTTACATTATTGAGTAGTTTACTTGGTATTTTAAGAAATAGTTTGTTGGCCAGTTATTTGGGAGCTGATCGTAACATCGATATTTATTATGCTTCTTTTAGAATTCCTGATTTTATATTTAATATTTTTATTATGGGGGCTATTACGGCTGGCTTAATTCCTTTATTTTCTAAATATATTTATACTAAAAAAGAAGAAGCAAATGATTTTATTAATTCTATTATTCATATTATTTTAATTACCAGTATTTTATTTGCTTTATTGCTTTCAATTTTTGCTTCGCCAGTAATAAATTGATTATTTAATGGTATGGATGCTGAATCAAGAATGATGGTAGTTAAAATTACAAGAGTCATAATGTTACAGCCAATTATATTAGGATTGTCGGCTATTTTAGGCAATGTTTTATTGGTATATGATTTTGTTTTATCTTTTGCTTTAGCACCATTATTATATAATCTTGGTATTATTTTTGGTATTGTAGCTTTATATCCTAAGTTTGGTTTGATAGGGTTAGGTTACGGTGTAGTTTTGGGAGCAATATTAAATTTGATTATTAAATTTGTACCCATTAGACTTACAGATATTAAAATTAGAACGGTATCTTTTCAAAATATGAAAAAATATTTGAAAGAATTTGCGGCATTGATTTTACCGAGGACTTTAAGCGTAATTAATATTCAGATATTTTTATTCGTAGTGAGTTATTTTGTTTCGTTTTTGGAACCAGGGAAATTGGGAATTTTTAATTTAGCTAATTCTTTTCAAGACTTACCGCAAACTATATTTGCCACTTCAATTGCTATGGCAGTTTTTCCGGTATTATCAAAAATGTATCATAGTAGTAATTTATTAGATTTTAAAAAGCTTTATGTTAAAAGTTTGAATCAAATTAATTTTATTATTTTATTAGTTTCCGCTGGTTTGTTTGTTTTAAAATATCCAATAGTTAAAGTCCTGTTGCATTATGGTAAATTTGATTTAGCTTCTATTGCGACAACGGCTAATGTTTTGCAAATAATGTCATTGGGTTTAGTGTTTTCTTCTTTGTTATTGCTAAGTTTAGATACTTTGTTTGCATTGGGCGATATGATGACTCCGCTTTTAGCTAGTTTTGTAGCATATATTTTTGGTTCAATATTAATATCAATGTGGTATTTAAAGTTTAATTTATATGGTATTGCATTAGCCATGATCATTGCTAATTTTATATATTTCATTATCATGTTTATTAAAATCGCTAGTAGGTTAAAATTAGATATAAAAATGATTATTTTCAAGTTTATTCAAAATTTGTTAATAGCGGTTTTATCTGGTATAATAGGTTTACTTAGCTTTAATTACTTAGCTAGATTTGATAATACCAGTTGGTTGATATATATGCTTTTAAATATTATATTACCAGCTTTAATAATATCAACGGCGTATTTAGGTTTGGCTAAAATGTTAAGATTCGAAGAAGTTAATGATTTTTGGAAGATTATATTTAAAAAGATTAAAAAATGATAAATGGAAAATATACGAAATTTTGTGATTATTGCACATATTGATCATGGTAAATCAACTTTAGCGGATAGGTTTTTAGAAATTACTAATACAATATCAAAGTCAAAATTAGATAATCAGTTTTTAGATAAAATGTCTTTAGAAAAAGAAAAGGGAATTACAATTAAAATGCATCCATGCCAGATGAAATATATTTTAAATGGTAAGGAATATATTTTAAATTTGATTGATACTCCAGGTCATGCTGATTTTAATTATGAAGTTTCCAGAGCTTTGAAGGCAGTTGAAGGAGCTATATTATTAGTTGATGTTACTCAAGGGGTTCAAGCACAAACATTAGCTAATTTATATTTAGCTCAAAAACAAGGATTAAAAATTATTGGTTGTTTAAATAAAATTGATTTAACATCTTTTAATAAAGAAGAAATTAGAAAAGATGTTTCTAAAATATTAAATATTAATGAAAATTATATTTTAATGGTATCAGCAAAAACAGGAGACGGAATTGATACACTTTTAAGTAAAGTTATCGAAAATGTAAATCCGCCTGAAAATGCAATTGATAAACCATTAAGGGCTTTAATTTTTGACTCTCAATTTGATTCTTTTAGAGGAGTTTTGGCTTATGTTCGTATTTTTGAAGGTGAAGTAAAAGTGAACGATGATATTTATTTAATTATGCAAAAAGAAAAATCAAAAGTTATTGAATGTGGAATTTTTAAACCTGATTTAGTGGTTAATAACCATTTAAAAGCTGGTGAGATTGGTTGAATTGCTACTGGACTTAAAGATCCAGGAGTAGTAAAGGTTGGTGACACTATAACTTTAAGAAAGTATATTGAAGACGGCATAAAGGTAGAACCTTTATCAGGATATAAAGAACCACAACCAATGGTATTTTCTGGATTTTATCCAGAAAGTAATGATGATTTTGAGGCTTTTGCTAAATCGTTAGCAAAATTAAAATTAAATGATGCTTCTTTTACATATGAACCAGAGGCTAACGAAGCATTAGGCAGAGGTTTTCGTTTAGGATTTTTAGGTATTTTGCATTATGAGATAATTACATTAAGATTACAAAGAGAATATGGTTTAAATTTAATTACTACTATTCCAATGGTACCTTATAAAATTACATTAGATACAGGAGAAGAAGTTTTTGTGAAAAAACCAACTGATTTTCCAGAAAATAGTAGGATCAAATTAATTAAAGAACCATATGTAGAATTAAAAATTTTAACACCGAGTAAGTATTTAAACTCTATTATCGGTTTAATGCCTAGTTTTAGAGCTAGCCAGACACATCTGGAAACCTTACAAAGTGATTTGGTTTTGGTTACTTATGAATTACCTTTATCAGAATTAATTTTGGATTTATATGATAATTTGAAATCTATTAGCCAAGGATTTGCTTCTATGATTTATGATGTGCTTGATTATCGAGTAACAGATGTTCAAAAATTAGATGTATTAATACACCATGAAAAAGAAGAAAGTTTATCTTTTATTGTTCCTACGGAACGAGTTGAAAGAGAGGCTAAAAAATTAACAACTAAATTAAAAGAAATAGTACCATCACAAAGTTTTGCTGTTGCTATTCAGGTGGCTCGAGATGGATTAATTATTTCTCGTGAGACAATACCAGCCATGAAAAAAGATGTCACTGGTTATTTATATGGTGGGGATAGAACTCGTAAAATGAAATTATGAAAGAAACAACAAAGAGGGAAGAAGAGATTGGCTTCTATGGGTAGTGTTAATATTCCGCCAGAAGTTTATCATAAACTGTTTTTAAATAAAAAAGATTAATAGATAAATATGATTAAGAATAAAACAATAAAAATTATTTTTTGGGTTTTATTAATTTTATTTATATTATATTTTGTATATTTTACTTATTTCCAAAAAATTATGAAAAGAAGAAAAACATTAGAGATGCAACTCGATATGATTAACCAAGAAGTATCTTATATGGAAAAAGAAAATGCGAATTTAAAAGCAGGCATATCGGATTCTTTAAAAGAAGAATATTTAGAAAAAGAAGCAAGATTAAATTTGGGATATAAAAAAGAAGGAGAAACGGCAGTAATTTTAAGTGGTACAACGACGACTAAAAATGAAAATCAGAAAGTAAACTTGAACTGAATAGATAAAATAATTAAATGGTTTGATAGCTTATAATTTTGATTGCGAGTGTGGTTCAGTGGTAGAATATAACCTTCCCAAGGTTGAGACGGGAGTTCGATTCTCCTCACTCGCTCCAAGCCATTTTAGTTTAGTGGTAAAACAGTAGTTTCGTAAACTACTGACGCAGGTTCGATTCCTGCAAATGGCTCATTAAATATTTAAATATATAATTATGGATAATATTATTTATGATTTGGTTATATTAGGTAGTGGACCAGCTGGTATTACAGCCGCTATTTATGCAGAAAGATACAATCTAAAATCAATTATGGTAGGAGAAATATTTGGAGGTACAGTTATGTATCCTCATAAAATTAATAACTTTCCTTCTTATTCAGAAATTAGTGGAATAGATTTGATTAATAATTTTAGAAAACATATTGAGTCAATAAATTATCAAATAGTAGAAGATCAAATTGCAAAAATTACTAAAGACAATGATCTTTTTAATATATATTTGCGTAATGGTAATGTTTTAATTGGTAAAAATGTTTTAATTGGTCTAGGTACTTTTAGGAAAAAATTAAATGCTAAAGGAGAAGATAAATTTATTGGTAAAGGTGTTCATTATTGTGCTATTTGTGACGCTGTTTTTTATAAAGGTAAAGATGTGATTGTAGTAGGAAGTGGCGACGGGGCTTCTATGGCGGTTTTATTATTAGCTCCAATAGCAAATAAAGTATATCAAATTATTAGAGGAGATCAGCTAAAAACAGCACCAGATACAGTTGAAAAATTAGAAAAATTAAATAATTATACCTTAATTGTTAATAATCAAATTGAAGAGATAGAGGGAGATAAGTTTGTTGGCAAAATTATTTTGCAGAATGAATTCAATGGATCTAAAGAAATGAAGATTGACGGTGTATTTATTGAAATTGGTGGTGCTCCTAATTCTGCCATTATTAATGATTTAAATATTGAAGTAGACGATAAGGGATATATTAAGGTTGATAATTTTATGCGTACTAATGTTAGCGGTATATGATCAGCAGGTGATATTACTAATATTCATGGTGATTTTAAACAAATAATTAATGCTTGTAGTCAAGGAGCATTAGCTGCTCATGATGTTTATAAAAAAACTATGAAAAAGCCAGAATAAGACATTTGAAATGTTCTAGATTTTATGATATAATTATCAAAATGAAGAATATATATATGTTGATATTAATTAGTGAAAAAGCTAGTAGTTTTGAAAATATTACACCCATTGGGGTGTAGATATTTATAGTTTTTTGAAAACATATATTAATTAATTTTTAGTAAATTTATACAATATGAAAGAAGACAAAATACTTGAAACCAAAAGGCATTCTTTAGCTCATATAATGGCTTTAGCATTAAAAAGAATGTATATCAAAGTAAGTTATGGTATAGGGCCTAGTAATGAAACGGGTTTTTATTATGATATATTCACCAAAAAAATAATTAATGACGAGAGTTTAGTTGCAATTGAAAACGAAATGAAAAATATCATTAATGAGGGTCTACCTTTTGTCAAAAAAGAAGTAAAAATAGGAGAAGCCATTAAATTATTTAAAGAATTAGATCAGGAATTTAAAGTAGAATTATTAAACGATTTAAAAGAATATGGAATTACTGATCAAAATGAGATTCTTTTGATAAAAGATAAAAAACAAAAGAAGGGTGAAAAAGTTTCAATGGTTACTTTGTATATACTAGGTAATGCAAAAAAAGACATCAGCTTAAAAGAATTATTAAAAAGGCAAGATCTTTTTATTGATTTGTGCCGAGGACCACATATAAAAAATACAAAAGAAATTAATGTGGAATCTTTTAAAATTAATAAAATAGCAGGGGCATATTTTAGAGGAAGTGAAAAAAATAAAATGTTGACTCGTATTTATGGAGTGGCCTTTAATGACAAATTTGAATTAAATGAATATCTAAAACTTTTAGAGGAAGCTGAAAAAAGAGATCATAGAAAATTGGGAAAAGATTTAGATTTATTTTCAGTTGATGATTATGTCGGGGCGGGATTAGTTTTGTGACATCCCAAATTATCTTTAGTAAGAGAAGAAATCGAAATGTATTGAAGAATGGAGCATAGAAAAAGAGGTTATACTTATGTTTACACCCCTCATATTGGTTTAGATAATTTATGATTAACTTCTGGCCATTTAGAAACTTTTAAAGAAAGTATTTTCCCGGGAATGTCTATGGAAACTAAAAATAAAAATGAGAAAACAACTTATTATGTAAAACCTATGAGTTGTCCTTTTCATGTACGTATTTATAAATCAAAATTACATAGTTATCAAGAATTGCCAATAAGATATTGTGAATTAGGAAGTTGTTATCGTTATGAAGATTCTGGTGTTTTACATGGGATGTTAAGAGTAAGAGGTTTTACTCAAGATGATGCACATATTATTTGTACAGAAAGTCAATTTATACAAGAAATAAATAATATCTTGGATTTTGCTTTAGATATAAATAAAGTATTTGGTTTTGATAAATTAAATGTTTATTTATCGTTACGTGATCAAAAAAGTAAAGCGAAATATATTGGCGAAAAGAGAATATGAGATTTGGCTGAAAAAACTTTAGAATCGGTTTTAAAATCAAGAGATGTTATTTATAAAAAAGATGTTGGCGGAGCTAAGTTTTATGGTCCAGCTATTGATTTAAAAGCAGTTGATGCTATGGGTAGAGAATGACAAGGAACAACAATTCAACTGGATATGAATTTACCAACAAGATTTGGTATGAAATATATTGGTAGTGATGGCAAAGAACATGTACCAATTATGATTCATAGAACATTATTAGGATCTATGGAAAGATTTGTGGGCACATTAATTGAGCAATATGCCGGTGCTTTTCCTTTGTGGTTATCGCCAACACAAATAGTAGTTATTCCAATTAGTGATAAAAATATTGAATATGCGAAATCAATTACAAATACATTAATAAATAAAAATGTAAGAGTGGTATTAAATGAAGATAACGATACATTGGGAAAAAGAATTAGAGATGCTGAAATTCAGAAAATTCCATATATTATTGTTGTTGGTCAAAAAGAAGAGGAGCATAATATTATTTCAGTAAGAGAAAGAAAGCTTGGTGATATTGGTAATTTTTCATTAAATGATTTTGTGGCTCGTATTGAAAATGAAATAAATGATAAAATAATAAAAGAATAAAAGCAAAGAGATATGAAATATGATCATAGCAAAATAGAGAAAAAATGACAAAAATATTGATCAAAAAATAAATATCAATATTGGAAAGCTGATAATAATTCTAAAAAACCTAAGAAATATGTTTTAGATATGTTTCCGTATCCATCAGGATCTGGTTTACATGTTGGTCATGTCGAAGGTTATACGGCTACTGATATTTTATCAAGATATTTTAGATTGAAAGGTTTTAATGTTTTACATCCTATGGGTTGAGATGCTTTTGGTTTGCCAGCAGAAGTATACGCTTTAAAACATGGTATTCATCCTAAAGAAGCAGTAAAAAGAAATGTAAAATATTTTAGATCGCAGTTAGAAATGATGGGTTTTTCGTATGATTGAAATCATTTGATTGATACAACTGACCCAGAATATTTTAAATGAACACAATGAATATTTTTAAAATTTTATGAAAGAGGGTTAGCTTATGAAGCAGAAATGCCTGTTAATTTTTGTCCTAATTGCCAAGCAGTATTAGCTGATGAAGAGGTAAATAATGGTAAGTGTTTTCGTTGCGGAGAAAATGTTGAAAGAAGGGACGTAAAACAATGAATGTTAAAAATTACTGATTATGCTGAGAAATTATTAAATGGTTTGGAACAGTCGGGATTACCAGAAAAAATTAAGACAATGCAAAGAAATTGAATTGGACGTTCAGAAGGTTATGAGTTTTCTTTTAAATTGGAAAATCGTAAAGAAGAACTAAAAGTTTTTACAACGAGGCTAGATACTTTATTTGGAGTTACTTATGTAGTGGTATCACCAGAGCATCCTTTACTTAAAATCATTGTTCGAGAAGATTGTAAGAAAGAGGTATTAGAATATGTTAAAAAATCATCTCAAAAATCTGATTTAGAAAAACAATTAAATGATAAAGATAAAACAGGAGTTTTTACAGGTTGTTATGCTGTTAATCCTGCTAATTTTGAAAAAATACCAGTATGAGTATCTGATTATGTATTAATGACTTATGGCACCGGAGCAGTTATGGCAGTTCCGGCCCATGATGAAAGAGATTATGAATTTGCTAAAAAATTTAATTTAGAAATTAAAATAGTAATTAAATCAAAAGATAATACTTTGCCATATTCTGGTGAAGGGATTTTAGTTAATTCTGGTCCATTTAATAATACGGAAAGTCAAATTGCTCGTGATAAAATTGCAATATTTATTGGAGCCAAGAAAAAAATAAATTATAAATTACGTGATTGAGTTTTTTCAAGACAAAGATTTTGAGGAGAACCAATTCCGATTATTAAATGTGAAAAATGTGGTAATGTTGCTTTAAAAGAAAGTGATTTACCTTTGATGTTGCCTAATGTTAAGTCGTATAAAAATACCAATGATGGACTATCACCTTTAGCGGGAATTAAATCTTGGGTAGACGTTAAATGTCCAAAATGTGGTAGCAAAGCCAAAAGAGAAACAAATACTATGCCACAATGAGCTGGATCATGTTGATATTATTTAAGATTTATTGATCCTAAGAATAAAAAAACTTTCGTTGATATTAACAAAGAAAAATATTGATTACCAATTGATATTTATATGGGAGGAGCAGAACATGCAGTTACGCATTTAATTTATGCTCGTTTTTGACATAAATTTTTATATGATTTAAAATTAATTACTAATTCAGAACCTTTTGGCAAAACTATCAATCAAGGTATTGTATTGGGTGAAAATGGTGAAAAAATGTCAAAGTCATTAGGAAATGTTGTAAACCCAGATGATATTGTAAAACAATATGGAGCTGATGCTTTGAGATTATATGAAATGTTTATGGGAGCTTTAGAGGATATGAAGCCTTGAAATACTGAAAATGTTATGGGGGTTAAAAGATTTTTAGATAAAGTATGAAATTTTTATGTTAATAGTTTTGATAAGAATAAAGAAATTAAAAAACAGAATACTGAAAAAGAAAAAGAAATTATTCATAATTTGGAAGTTTTAAGACATAAGACTATTAAAAAAGTTTCTAGTGATATTGAAAATACTAAATTTAACACAGCGATAAGTGCGATGATGGAATATATTAATGAATTAAATGATGTTAATAATGCTGGACATAAAATATCTAAAGATCATTTTAAGACTTTAGTAATACTTTTATCACCGTTTGCGCCACATATTTGTGAAGAAATTTGGAGTGTATTTTTGAAAAGCAAAAAATCAATTCAATTAGAAAAATGGCCAGAATATAAGGAGGAAATGTTGATTGAGAAAACGGTATCAATCGTAGTACAAATCAATGGTAAATTAAGAGATGTGATTGAAGTAATAAAAGATATTTCTCAGGAAGAGGTTACTAAAATAGCTTTGAATTTGCCCAAGATACAAAATCATTTGGCTAATGGTATACCAATAAAGAAAGTTATTTTTATACCTAATAAAACTATTAATTTTGTTATTTAACTAAAAATATAAAAAGATCAAATGAAATTTCAGGATAAAGTGGTACTTATAACTGGTGCTAGTCGTGGTATTGGAAGGGCTACGGCATTAGCTTTTGCTCGAGAAGGAGCAAAGGTGATTATTAATTATTTTAATAACGAAGCTGAAGCTTTAGATGTTGTTAAAAAAGTAGAATTAATTGGTGGAAAAGCACTTATGTTTCAAGCTGATATTAGAGAGGAAGAGCAAGTCAAAAATATAATTAATAAATCTATGGAAATATTTGGCAAAATAGATATTTTGCTTAATAATGCGGGAATTGTTTTTGATGAAAGTTATAATAATAAAACAGTAGAACATTGGCATGATACTATCAATACAAATTTAATAGGCCAATTTTTAATGATTAAACATATTATTCCTGTTTTGTCTGATGGAGGAAAAATTATAAATATTTCTTCTACGAACGCAACTACGTCTTTTAGTATTGATGCTATTGATTATGATGCTTCTAAAGCAGGTGTTATAGTTATGACAAAAGATTTTGCTCAAATTTTAAGTTCGAGAAATATTTTAGTTAATAGTATATTACCGGGATGAGTAAATACGGATATGAATAAAGATTTGCCACTAGAATTTGTAAAAAATGAAACTGATAAAATTTGGTTAAAAAGATTTGCTGAGCCCGAAGAAATTTCTAAATTAATTTTATTTTTAGCTTCTGATGATAATACTTATATTACTGGTTCTGCAATAACAATTGATGGAGGACATATATAATTAATAAAAGATTAAAAAAACAAAATGAGTGCTTTAGACGATATAATAAAAGAGCGAATTTCTAAAAAAGAAAAATTATTAGCTCAAAATATTAATCCCTATCCAGAGTTAGTTGAAAAAATTGATGATTTAGACAATATTTTAAATAATTTCGAAGAGGGAAAAAATATTAAAGTAGCTGGGCGTGTCATGTCAATTAGAGTCCATGGATCTTTAGTATTTTTCCATATTAAAAATGATAATAATAAAATACAAATACTTTTAAAAAAAGATAAATTAAATGATTTGTTTGATTTATTTCTGAATACGATTGATATTGGTGATTTTGTATATGTTATTGGTAGCTGTTTTTTAACTAAAACTAGTGAAAAAACAATCGAAGCTGATAATTGAAAAATTATTTCAAAATCAATAAGACCAATTCCAAGTGAATTTTATGGTTTAGAAGATGTAGAAGAAAAATATAGAAAAAGATATTTGGATATTTTAATCAATAATGAAGCTAAAAGGGTATTTGATTTACGTTGAAAAATTATTTATCAAATCCGTGAGTTTTTAAATAAAGAAAAATTTGTAGAGGTAGAAACGCCGGTATTGCAAGCTATATATGGTGGTACTTTAGCTAAGCCATTTATGACTCATTTGAATGATCTTGAGATGGATGTTTATTTAAGGATTGCTCCTGAATTATTTTTAAAGAGAGTTTTGGTTGCTGGTTATCCGAAAATTTTTGAAATAGCTAGATGTTTTAGAAATGAAAGTATTGATCGAGAACATAATCCAGAATTTACATTACTTGAACTTTACCAAGCTTTTGCTAATAGAGAAGATCTAATGATATTGATGGAAAACTTATTTAAAAAATTAGCTATAGATAATAATATTGAAATATTTAAAAATATTAATGTTCCTTTTGAAAGAATTTCAATTATTGATTTTGTGAGAGAAAAAAGTGGTTTAGATTATTTTAAAAATGATATTAATGAATTTGCAGAATATTTAAAGAAAAATAACATTGAAATAGAGAAAGGAATGTCTAAAGCTAAGATGTTTGATAATATATTTAAAAAGTTTAGAGCAGAAATTAAGGGACCAGCTTTTGTTGTAGATCATCCAATTGATTTATCGCCATTAGCCAAAACAAAGGATGATGACGAAAAACTGGCTTCAAGATTTCAACTGTTAGTGAATGGATTGGAATTATGTAATGGTTGATCAGAGTTAAATGATCCTATTGAACAATCAAAACGTTTTAGAGATCAAGAAGAACATAAAAAAGCAGGTGATAAAGAGGCACATCCTTATGATAAAGATTTTATTGAAGCCTTAGAATATGGTATGCCAATGGCAGCTGGTATTGGCATTGGCATTGATAGGCTAGTTACAGTTTTAGCTGAAGCGCAGACGTTGAGAGATACAATTATTTTTCCTTTTATGAAGAATATAAATTAAAAAGTAATGAAAAATTTTTTATTTGTTTTTTTAACCTTTATATTAATAGGATGATTAATATTTTTTTACCAAAAAAGTATTAATGAATCTTTGCTAATAAAAGAAAAATTTACTACTACTACTGTGGCTAATAATAATTTTAAAGTAGAAACAGGCGAAATAAATAAAGCTTGAAATAATTTTCAATATTTATCTAAAATTTCTAATTTAATTCAAAAAAATAAACAAGGATTAAATTTGGAAGAGCAAGACAATACATATCTTTATCGAAGTGATGAATTTGGTTTTAGAATAGATTTAGATAAAGATGTCTTTGTTAACGATAATACAAAAAATTTTGTTTTTAAGAGCGAAGATTTATTGGCTTTAATATTATCAGGAGAGAAGAATAGTTATAAATTTAATGTGGGTTTATTGATTAATAACGATTTAAGTAATTGCGATTATAAAGATCTAGATCAGATACAAATTAACAATAATACGTTTTATTGTATAGAAGAAGCTCAAATTAATAAAGATGTTGCATATAACGCTAGATGTGTAATAATTAAAAATAATCATTGTTTTGATATCGGATATTTAATCTTAGGTCAAGAAAATATTATTGTAGATGAAAATATTAAAATACAAAATTTATTATTACCAAATATTAATTTTTATTAAATTACATTTATGGATTTAAAAGTAGGAATTGTAGGTATGCCTAATGTAGGTAAATCAACATTATTTCAAACATTAACAAAAAAACAAGTAGATATCGCTAATTATCCTTTTTGCACTATAGAACCAAATATTGGAGTAGTATCGGTTCCTGATTATCGTTTAGACAAATTATCTGAGTTTAGTAAATCGAAAAAAACTATTTCCGCTATTGTTGAGTTTGTTGATATTGCCGGATTAGTTAAAGGAGCTAATGAAGGGGAAGGGCTAGGAAATCAATTTTTATCACATATACGTGAAGTAAATGCTATCGTTTACGTTTTAAGAGCATTTAAAAATGATAATATTATTAATGTAATGGATAATATTAATCCAATCGAATCTAAAAATGTTTTAGATACAGAGCTTCTGTTAAAAGATTTAGACACGGTAGAGAAAAGATTAGTATCTCTTGTTAAAGAAACTAAATCTGGCAATAGTGAATCGAAAAAAGAATTATTAGTTTTTGAGAAATTAAAAAGTAATTTAGATAAAGGTATACAAATGAGAGATATTGATTTAGATGAAAAAGAAAAAGATTTTTTAAAAAATTATTCTTTTCTTACTAATAAACCATGTTTGTATTTATTAAATGGAGTTGATGAAGATGTAGATCAAAATATAATTTCTTTTTTTGAAAGCAATAATTATCCGTATTTGATTATTGATGTAAAAACAGAATTTGATGTAGCAAATATGACAAGAGAAGAAAGAGAAACTTTAGGACTTCCATTAGAAAGTGAATTAGATATTTTAATTCGTCGAAGCTATAAATTATTAGATTTAATAACATTTTTTACTACTGGAGAAGATGAAACTAGGGCATGAACAATAAAAAATTTAACATTAGCTCCAGAAGCAGGGGGAGTAATACATAGTGATTTTGAACATAAATTTATTAAAGCTAATGTGATTGATTGAAAGAAGCTACTTGATTGTGGTTCTTTTGAGAAAGCCAGATCGGCAGGATTAATTCGTAGTGAAGGGAAAGAATATGTTATTAAAGATGGTGACGTAATCGAATTTAAACATGGACAATAATATGCGATATTTCGATTCACATTGCCATTTACAATTTGATATTTTTGATGGCAAAAGAGAGCAGATTATAAATGAGTTAATTGAAAATAATTCGAAAGTTATAAATGTTGGTTCTAGTATTGAAAACTCAGAATTAAGTATTAATTTAAGCAAGAAATATTCTAATAATTTGTATAGCTCAATTGGAGTTCATCCTTTCCATAGTTTAGGATTTGAAATTTATAAAGATAATGAGGAAAATAAAAAAAATATTACATATCCCCAGAATTTAGAACATTTAGAGAGTTTAGTAAAAAATAAAGAAGTAAAGGCAATTGGTGAATGTGGGGTTGATTTTTCTTATTTTAAAGATTTAAATGGTAACGATAATGATATATTAAATTGAAAACAAACACAGATTGATTGTTTTAAATATCAAATTAATTTAGCCCAAAAATATTCTTTACCTTTAATTTTGCATATTAGAAAGGAATATATATTAGCTTTAGAAGTTTTAAAAGAAATGCAATTTGGTGGTAAAGCGGTATTCCATTTTTTTAAAGGTAAGTATTCTGATTATAAAGAAATATCTAAGAATAATAATTACTATTTTGGATTTTCAAATGTTATCACTTATGATGATACGATGAACAAAATAATAGAAGAGATTAGTTTAGATAAGGTTTTGATTGAAACTGATGCCCCTTATGTTTCGCCATTATTTAAGAAAGAAGAGATAAATGAGCCACAGAATGTGATATATGTTGCTGAAAAAATAGTAAAGATCAAAAAAGTTAGTATAGATAATGTGTTGAATATTACATATAATAATGCGATCAAATTTTTTGATATTTAATATTTACATATTATTAAAAATATGTTAATATAATTTGGTTAAGGGGCCGTTGGCTCAGTTGGTAGAGCACCTGCTTTGCAAGCAGGGGGTCAGGAGTTCGAGTCTCCTACGGTCCACATTAAACAAGCAAATTTATTAAATTTGCTTGTTTTTATTTATATTTGATAGTATACTTGATTTTTTTTTGAAAATACTTTACAATATAATTAATATTAACTAAGGTCGATGAGCCTTTTAAAAATTTAACAAAATTAAAAAAATATTATGATCGAAAATATAGCTACATCTACTCAAATTGCTTTAATCCAATTATGAAATTCTTTTATCTTTTTTATGCCTAGATTTATCGGTGCTTTAATAATATTCTTCGTAGGTATTATTATTGCTGCTGGCATAGCTGAATTAATTGAAAGAATTATTGATGCTGTAAAAGTAGATAGAATTTTAGAAAAAATTGGATTTAAGAATTTTACTGATAGAGCTGGTGTTAAATTAGATGCAGGATTTTTCGTTGCCCAATTAGTCAAATGAATGATTATTTTAGTATTTCTATCAGCTACATTAGATTATTTAAGTTTAAACGCTTTTGCACAATATTTAAATAATGTTGTTGCATATATTCCAAATGCTATTGTGGCAGTATTGATTCTTTTAGTTACGGCCTTAGTAGCTGACTTTGTTGGAAAAGTAATAAGAGCATCAGCAAAGGGTAGTGGTATGAGAATGTCTCAAATGGCTTCATCTTTTGCCAGATGAGCAATCTATATTGTTGGTTTCTTAACTGCAATTGAAAAATTAGGTATTCCTACAATTTATCTTTCTACAATATTTACTGGTTTAATAGTTATGTTAGCTATTGCTGGTGGTATTGCTTTTGGTATTGGTGGTAAAGAATTTGCAAAAGATATTTTGGATGGAATTCGTGGAGAAATGAAAGAATAAAATTATTCAAAAAAATTAAAACAGCACTAAATAGTGCTGTTTTAAATTAAAGTAATTTGGCGCGGACGACCGGATTTGAACCGGCGGCCTCCTGCGTGACAGGCAGGCGTTCTAACCAGGCTGAACTACGTCCGCAAATAATTTTGTGCCGGTAATAGGAATCGAACCTATGTATGAGGTTTATGAGGCCTCCGCTCTACCACTGAGCTATACCGACAAAGTCAGTGTGGCAAATAAATATTTTCAGAAAAATTGTTGCGGGAGTTGGGGTTGAACCAACAATCTCCAGGTTATGGGCCTGGCGAGATACCATTTCTCTATCCCGCATAATTATTATATCATATACATTGTTGAAAATCAAGTATTTGCTTGTTTTTTTAAAATTTTTTTGTTATAGTTTATTTATATTAAATACTAAATATGATGCAACCAAATTTTAATCCTAATATGCCAAAAGTTCAACCTGGATTTGAACAGGTAAAAGTTTTATATGAAAAAAGAAAAGAAGATTATATTAAAAACAAAATAGAAGTACAAGACAATAAAGAGATTATGAAGGAAGTTATTAATGAGATTTTTGATAAAGAAATTAATCCAGAAATAGTAAAAACTGATGTTAGGGTTGATAAATTTAATGCATTCGAAAATAACGATAATGAAGATGAGCAAAGATCTAATAGAATATTAGAAGGATTTGTAAAAGATGCTTTTGAAAAAAGTATACCTTATGCGATAATGTCAAGCCGAAAAACTAGTAATGCTTTTATAGTGGATAGATTTCACGATATTTTAGTTGATAAATTTTATGACGAGTTATTAAAACAAAATAAAATTAAAAAATAAATAATTTAAAATGGAGCAATTTTTTTATTTCATCGAACGCATTTCTATTTTTTTATTAATATTTGTAGGTTTAGGTGTTTGATTTTTAAGTAAATTAAGCCAAAAGAAGCTTATAAATCAATCAATGAATTATAAGTTGATGTTGATTAAAGTACCTAGAGATATTTCTCAAGACAAGAATGAAAATAATAAAAAAATTGCAGAAATGATTGCTAATTGTGATCAAATGTTAAGCAATCTTAATAAATTTAAATATCCAATTATTTTTGAAGTTGCTTCGCCAATTGGTAGTAAAGAAACAATGTTTTTTGTCGCATCTCATAGAAAACATATGGAAATGATTCAAAAAATTATCACTGCTTATTTTCCTTATGGTGAAGTGACTGAAGAAAAAGACTATACTATTTTTGGTTTAAATAATCATGCCGGTGGTGCTATTGGAAAATTGAATACTCATTTTGCTTTACCTATAAAAACTTATCAAAATTTTGAGAGTGATCCTTTTGCTAGTGTTATAAATGCTTTTTCAAAAATTGAAGAAAAAGAAGGGATGGCATTACAAATTGTTTTGAATAGCACAAACGCAGAAAAGAAAGAAATAAAGAAGATGATAGAAGAATTGAAAAAAGGTAAAAAAGAAAAAGATTTATTTAGTAGAAAAATAGTTGATTTTTCAGGAATAACAGAAAGTTTAAGCCCTTTTCAAAAGAGCGAAAAAGAGAAAAAAGATGAGGAGACAAAGGTTGTGGATGAAACCTTAGTTAAAAATGTTGAATCAAAAATTGCACAACCATTATTTGATGTAAATATACGTGTTCTTATATCTTCGCCTGATAAAAACAGGATAGATATTTTATTGCAAGAAATAAATAATGGGTTTAATCAACTGTCTAGTCCAGTGTTAAATTTAATAGAATTAAAAAAACAAAGAGGTAAGGCATTGGAATCAATAATTTTTCAATTTGCTTATCGTTTATTTGATAATAGTAAAAGAATAATTTTAAATTCTAGTGAGATTAATAGTTTTTGGCATTTACCACATGTATTGTTAGAAGCTTCAAACGTAAGATGGTTAAAATCAAGATCGGCGCAAGCTCCAGTTGAACTTCCAAATGAAGGAATTGTTTTGGGTAAAAATATATTTAGAGGTGACGAAAAATTAGTAAGACAAAAAGACACAGATAGAATGTTGCATACATATATTATCGGACAAACTGGTACTGGTAAATCTACTTTGCTTCATAATATGATTGTTCAAGATATTCAAAGTGGTAAAGGAGTATGTTTTATTGATCCTCATGGAGATGCAGCCGGTGAAATTTTAGATTGTATTCCTCAAGAGAGAATTAAAGATGTAGTATATTTTAATCCAGCGGATCCTAAATATACTATGAGTTTTAATATTCTTGAATCAAGCCCCGAAAAACAAATGGACCAAACATTTATTATTGATGAAGTTTTGGAAATTATGGATAAGTTATATGATTTAAAAACTACCGGTGGTCCAATTTTTGAACAATATATGCGTAACGCATTAGCTTTATTAATGTCTGATCCCGAAGAACAATTTACTTTAGTAGAAGTACCGGCAGTTTTAATTAATGATAAGTTTAGAAAGAAATTATTAGCAAGAACTAATAACTTTTTAGTTAAAGATTTTTGAGAAAAAGAAGCGGAAAAAGCAGGGGGTGATTTATCATTAAGTAATATGGCTCCATATATTAATTCTAAATTAACTCCATTTTTAACAAATAATATAATGAGACCAATTATTGGTCAACAAAATTCATCAATTAATTTCGAAGATATATTAAATAGTCAAAAAATATTTATTGTTAATTTATCTAAAGGTACATTGGGAGAAACTAATAGTTATTTAATAGGTATGATTATGGTGGGGAAATTAGCAGTAGCCGCCTTTGCAAGAGCTGCAATGTCCCAATCAGAGCGTAAACCATTTTATTTATATATTGATGAATTTCAAAATATTACTACGAGATCAATTCCTCAAATATTATCAGAGTTGAGAAAATACAAATTATCTTTAACGGTGGCGCATCAATTTATTGCTCAAGTCAAAGATGATATTAGAGATTCAATTTTTGGTAATGTCGGATCAATGATTTCTTTTCGTGTGAGCAATAATGATGGTGAAGTTTTGAAAAAATATTTTCATCCTGTGTTTAATGAAACTGATTTAGTTTCATTAGCCAATTTTAATGCATATACAAGATTGATGATTAATGGCGTTCCGAGTAGAGCTTTTAATATAATTACTATTAAACCAGAAGAGATAGAAATATCGTATAAATCTGATATTATTAATTTTTCTAACCAAAATTATTCTAGATTAAGAGAAGAAGTTGATAAAGAAATTATGGAAAGATTTTTAAGAAATAATAAAAGTGATATAGAAATACAAAAAGACAAAGAAAATTTAGAAGATGATGAAGTGACTGAATTTGACGAAGAATTTTTAAATGAGATATTGAGTTCAATGGAAGATGAAAATGAGTCAAAATCTAATGAAGAACAAACGGTAAGCTAATATTTATGAATTTATTTAAATGAGGTTTTAATTTAATATTAAAAATTATTAATTATTTTTTAAAGTTTGAATTTATACGTTTTGGTATAGTCGGCTTTTTTAATACGGTAATTGATTATACAATAATGAATATCTTAATGTTCACTTTCAAAGTGTATGAAGGCATGCCTTTTATAATAATTAAAATATTTTCAATAAGTTTGGCAATTATTTTTAGTTATTATATGAATTTGATTTGAACTTTTAAAGTTAAAAATACTCAGTCAAAACATTTAATTCAATTTATTGTTTTAAGTATTATAACACTAATTGTTAATGTTTTTATTGCTAGTTATTTAGTAGATTATGTAAACTTACCAATAAATGAATATTTATGAGCTAATATTGCTTCGTTTTTAGGGGCAATTGTGGCTATAGCGATGAGATATTTTGGTTCTCGTTTAATTATTTTTAGAAAGATGAATTAAATAATATTTAATGAAGACAACTTACAAATCCTTCACTCTTGTAGAGCTCATGATTGTCATAGCTATCTTAGCCATACTTAGTGCTATAGTTCTTTTCGCATTAAATCCAATTCGTCTATTTGATAACTTTAGAGATACGCGTAGAGTAGCAGATATTAATACCATCAATAAAGCTATTAACTTTGTAGAAACATGAAATACCAATGGTATTTCATATGGTTCTACTAGTATTGTATATATCTCTCTTCCTGATACATCTTCTACCTGTTCAAGCTATTCTTTACCAACATTACCTACTGGTTATACCTATAGCTGTAAAACTCAAGCTAACTATAGAAAAGTAGATTCTACTGGTTGAATCCCTATTGATTTTAGTATTAATACTAATAATTCTTATCTTAATGTTCTACCCATAGATCCTATTAATGATGAAACATATTATTATACATATTATCCT
>Ga0116157_10000740_pt1 | contig 33021 bp, 23 predicted proteins | sample AD_UKC048_MetaG_FD_89882 | JGI IMG/M metagenome (GOLD analysis project Ga0116157, IMG submission 89882) | Active sludge microbial communities of municipal wastewater-treating anaerobic digesters from USA - AD_UKC048_MetaG | ecosystem: Engineered > Bioreactor > Anaerobic > Digestate | place: USA... | reverse complement strand
TGCTCCCTTATCTCCGAGAAAAGCGATGGTTTGCCGGGAAAGCCAGATCCGTTTCTTCGATACGGCTTGCCGCGACGGAGCCCGTCATTATCGACAACCTCAGGGAATGGGCCTGCACCATCTGCGAGATCACCTTTGAAGACGGCACCAGGCAATCCTATTTCATCCCCCTCCTCATCGCCGAACGGACGGACGGAAGCTCTGAAGGAGCCTGCATCGCCGTCGGGAGGTTCGAGGACCGCCCATACCGCGTTCTCGATGCCTTGCAGGATGATCGTTTCTGCCGCGATCTCGAACGGGCCATCAGATCCGGGGAAACGATTTCCCTCACCAGGGGAACCCTGAAATTCTCCTCGAGTCACCTGCTTTCAGGACCGAGCAAGGGGCAGATCGAACCCGTCATTCGCCCGAAGGTCGAACAGAGTAACTCTTCGTTCTTCCTCGGAACCCGAATATCCATAAAAATATACCGACAGATACAACATGGGGTGAATCCCGAATTCGAGATCGGGAAATTCCTCACCGAACATACGTCGTTTCCACATGCCGCTCGACTCGGCGGGGCGCTGGAATTCATGGGGAACGAGGGAGAGATTGCCACGCTGGCCATTCTCCAGGAATACATCCCGAACCGGGGAGACGGATGGAATCACACTCTTGCCAGGTTGAATGACCTGTGTGACGCCCTTGAAAACGGCAGGAATGCAGATCCGGAAACTCTTTCGGAGCAGATGGAACGTCTCGGTGAACGGATCGGGAATCTCCATGCCGTTCTTGCATCAACCCACGGGGATCCCGCTTTCGAACCCGAACCCGTCACGGAGGAGGATTGGTCGGGCTGGCGTAATTCGATCGAACTCTCGCTCGGACAGACCATCGGCGATCTTGGACGAACCATCGGGAATCTGCCTTCCCGCAAAACGGCTCTCATCGAAGAGTTGTGTGGCTCATTCTCCGGGGTCCAGGCATGGCTGAAAACCTTCAATCCGGACCTGAACGGGATCCGGAAATCCAGAATCCACGGCGACCTGCATCTGGGGCAGGTGCTCGTGACGGATGACGATTTCGTCATCATCGATTTCGAGGGCGAGCCGTCCCGGCCGATCCGGACGAGGCGGGACAAAGCTCTGCCCATGCGTGATGTCGCTGGGATGGTGCGGTCTTTCAGCTACGCCACCCGCATGACCACCCGGCAGCGGGCAGCTGGGAATTCCGCTTTCGATCAGCGTCTGGCGAAGCTGGTGACGTCTTGGGAAACGATCATGATCCATCGCTTCCTGAAAGGCTACCGGCAGGGCGCGGCGGACTGCGTTTCCGTTCCCCAGGAAAGAGCGCTGTTCAACCGGCTTCTGAGCCTGTTCCTTCTCGAAAAAGCTCTCTACGAGTGTGCCTACGAAATGAACAACCGGCCAGACTGGATCGATATCCCGGTTTCTGGTTTGAGGGAAATCGTCGGAAGCATTCTGCACCCCCGATAGAGGGGAGGGAAAACGTTCACCGCAGGGCGAGATCTTCGAGAGCCGTTGCGATCTCCCCGTCCGTGAGTGCTCTTGGAAAATTGTACATGATTCCACCGGGTCGTTCGTTGTAATACGGACGATTGCAGGCTCCGCAGCCGGATGTACGAAACGCGAGCCCGTCGCCGAGAAGCTGGCCGAGCCGTGCCGATGGAAGGCCGAAATCGATGAGCCTGCCCTGTTGAAAGACGCTCTGCTCGAGCGTGACCGAGCCGGAACGTCGAAGCCATCGCCAGGCCTGAATTCTCCGATACGCCGACAAAGAAGGCGGATGGCCGGTTCCGTGCATGGGGGTGAAGGCAAAGAGGGCGATATCGCCGCCGACGGCCATCAGCTCGTCCATGCGCCGGATGAACGTCTCTTCCGTATCCCCGAGACCGAATATCAGATGGATCTCGACCCGGCCGGGAAACGCACGGCACAGTTCGAGCAGTCGGGGATAGTCCTCCGTGTGTGTCCGTCGTTTGTGGGCTTCGTAGGTGTCACTTCCTGCGGCGTCGAGCCCGATTCCGACATGGTCGACCCCGATGCCGAGCAGCCGAGCCGCGAGGGCGGTCTGGGACGGATGGATCGTCACGCTCAGGACGAACCGGCGTTCGATGAAATACTTCGCAATATCGAACAGGGTGCTTTCGGTGTCCGGGTTCCAGCCGGTCTGGAGGCAGACCCGGTCGAATGGCCGCGGCTCCTGTGCGAGAGCCTCGACGACGGACATCGTCGGAAACTCGGGCCAGACGATGCGGGAGAGCCGCTCACTCGTGGTATTGCCGTTTGCCCTGGGGCAGAAACTGCAGGCCCCGTGGCAGCCGGTGTCCCAGAGGAGGTAGGCCGTGGTGGGGGGGGCGTCCTGCGCGCCGTGTTTCAGGCCCAGAACCAGAGCGGTTCCGTAGCTGACCCGGATCGTCTCGGGATTCATCGCCTCACCGCGGGTGGCCGAGGGAGCAGCACTCGGACTGCTCTTCGATCGGTATCCCGTGCTCCGCGAGGATACGGACGAACTCGTGTTCCGGCATCACGATCACGCGGGCGCCGGCGGCCCAGGCGAGGATGTCGAGGCGCCGGCGGTAGATGCCCGTCGGCCGCATGCAGCCGAGATGAAGCGGGCAGGGAAGCCGCTCCGAGGCCTGGGCGATGATGCCGACCGTCTCGGGAATGTCGGGGGCGGATTTCCCCTCATACGGGGTACCGGGAGTCGGGCGGAAAACCAGGAACGTGAGAGCGTCGGGAACGTGCCCCGCCAAAAATTCGATCACGTGCGATTCCCCCGAAAGCCTGCCGCCCCGCAAGCCGAGCGTCACATGCGGGATCACGCGGAAATGACGGGAGAGTTCGATATAATATGACTCGATATCGGAAACGGCGCGGTCGAGACCGTATACCTCGCGCAGGGTCGCCGTATCGCCGGCGAGATCATACGAAATGGTGACCGGGCGCCCCGAGAGGGGCAGCAGGGCCTCGGCTCCCTGGACACCGACATGCAGGTTGAGGCCGATCTCGGGCGGCATCCGAAGCAGGGTGTCGATATGCCCGGAAAGGGGCACGCGGCCCGTGCCGTCACTGCCGCCACTGACGAGGAACGAGCGAAACTTCGCGAAATCCTTCGCGTCGAGGGCGGTGATGGGCCGCATCGCCTCGAGATAATGCCCGTTGCAGTGGGCGCAGCGCAGCTCACACCCGGCGCCGGTCACCGAGACGGCAAGCGTCTCGTGGGGCCGCGAGCGTCGGAGCGTGAGGGGTCGCCGATCGACATGCTCCCAGAGGCGCGCGAGAAGAGGACGATCGCTTTCCGGCAGAAGCGCCGACAGCGCCTGAAACAGGGTAGGGTGGGAAAGGGGCATGGGTCGGCTCTCTCTAGATTTCGTCGTCCGCCGAAACCCGGATGACTTCCTCGAGCGTCGTCAGCCCACGGAGAACCTTCGAAAGGCCGTCCTGGCGCAGCGTGCGCATGCCTTGCTTCATCGCCTCGTTCTTGATGACGCTCGTGGGGGACTTTTCGACGATCAGCTCCTTGATTCGCTCGTTCGGGATCATGAGCTCGTTGATCGTCGTGCGGCCCTTGTAGCCGGTTTTGTTGCACTGGTCGCACCCCTCGCCGGTGAAGACGTGCGTCTTGCCTGCCTGGTACAGAAGCTTGCTGTGCTTGATGATGCCCGCCGAGGGAATGAACTCCTTCTTGCAGTTCTCGCAGATCAGCCGGCAGAGGCGCTGGGCCATGACGCCGATGATCGAGCTGGCGACGAGGAACGGCTCGGTGCCCATGTCGATGAGGCGGGTCATCGCACCCGCGGCATCGTTCGTATGCAGGGTCGAAAAGACGAGGTGGCCGGTCAGAGCGGCGCGGATCGCGATCTCGGCCGTGTCGTAGTCGCGGATCTCGCCGACCATGATCACGTCGGGGTCCTGGCGCAGGATCGAGCGCAGACCCCCGGCGAAGCTGAATCCCGCTTTCGGGTTGATCTGGCCCTGGTTGATGCCGGCGAGTTGATACTCGACCGGGTCCTCGATCGTCACGATGTTGATGACCGGGTCCTTGATGCGCATCAGCGAGGCATACAGCGTCGAGGTCTTGCCGCTTCCCGTCGGGCCGGTGACGAGGATGATCCCATTGGGTTTGGCGAGCAGCGTCGAATACTTGATCAGCACGTCGTCGGCGAAGCCCAGCTCCTCGAGGCCGAACAGGACGCGCGTTTTGTCCAAGATGCGCATCACTATTTTTTCGCCCCGGAGCGTCGGGTAGGTGGAGACGCGCAGGTCGATCTCGCGCCCCTCGTGGTTCAGCTTGATGCGGCCGTCCTGGGGAACGCGCTTCTCGGCGATGTCCAGCTCGGCCATGACCTTGCACCGGGAGATGGTCGCCGCCTCGAGGTTCTTGGGCAGCGCCATGACCTCCTGCAGCATCCCGTCGATCCGGAACCGGGTGCGCATCACCGCGTCGTCGGGCTCGATGTGGATATCCGAAGCTTTCTCCTTGATCGCGCGCATGATGATCAGGTTGACCAGTTGGATGATGTTGGCCTGGTCGGCCGCCGAAAGGTCGATCACGGCGCCCTGGTGGCCGATGCCGGGCTTCGCTCCGGTGCCCTGGATCTTCTTCGCGAACTCCTGGAGACTCGCCGCGGATTTCGGATCCGTGCCGGGGGCCAGCGTCAGGTTCGGTGTCTGGGGACCGGCCCCGGCTTCGGGCGCGGCGCCGCCACCGCCGCCGTAAAACTGGTCGAGCGCCTCCTGGATCTCGGTCATGGTCGTGACCAGCGGCTTGATGTCGCTGTTCGTTGTATATTTGAGATTATCGATCAGAAACGAGTCGAGCGGATCGACCATCGCCACCGTCAGCGACCCCTTCACCCGCAGCAGCGCGATGCAGTGATACTTGCGCGCGATGTTCTCGGGGATGATCTTGACGATCTTCGGATCGATCACGTAGTTGCGGAGGTTGGCGTAGCTGAAGTTCAGCTTGCTGCCGAGAAAATCCAGCAGCTGCTGCTCCTTCAGATACCCGAGCCGCAACAGCGTGTATCCAAGCGTGTCGCTGGATTTTTTCTGTTCGGAAAGGGCGGTGCGGAGCTGTTCATCCGTGATCAGCTTCTCGCTGACGAGCGACTCGCCGAGAAGCCGTTTTTCGATGCGTGCCATGGCGGGTGCCGGATCAGCCCTCGGTCTTGATGCCGAGGTTGTGTTCGAACTGGCGCTGAGCGTTGAGGACGTAATCCACGATGACCTTCTCGTGATCGCTCGATACGTTGTTGAACGAGATGATGCCCTCGAACGTGTCCTTGCCGAGGGCCTCGTCGGTCGAGCCGCCCAGCTTGCGGAGGCGGACGAGTCGGCCCTGGACGCCCTGCACGAACTGGCTGCCCAGCTGGAAGGCGAAGATCACGTATTTGCCCTGCTCGATATCCTCGTTCGTCTCGACGACGCAGCCGCCGGCCGACAGGTTCGTGATGACGCCGCGCATCTCGTAGTCGCCGCTGCTGAGGGTGCTGTCGATCAGCTCGCCCGAAAGCAGAACCTTGAACTTGCAGGGAATCCGCGTTTCGGTGCGCACGAACGCGCGCTTGTTCGCGCCTTCGACCTTGAACTTGAACGGCACGAGGGCGTTCTGGAACACGTCGGAAAGGGTGCGAAGCTCACGCGCCGAGCTGCTCGTCTGGTCGACGATGACCGTGCGGCTCAGGGCCGTGCTGGCCACATTCTGTATCTGCTGCGATATCTGGTCGGTGATCTTCGAGATCGTGTTCACCTTCTGATACATCACGTCGGAAGTCTGGCTCTGCCGCTCGGCCGACTCACTGATGTCCTTGATGATCTCGTTCAGCTTGAGGGCCGTGTCGACCATCTTGCTCAGGCTCGTGTCGACGGCATTGACGACGTCCATCCCTTCATACACCTTGTTCGTGTTCGACCGCATCATCTCGGCGGCATTCTCGGTCTTCACCAGGATGTCGTTGATCAGGTTGTTGATCTTCTTCGACGACTCGGCCGAGCCGCGGGCCAGCTTGCGCACTTCATCGGCGACGACGGCAAACCCCCGGCCATGCTCGCCGGCGCGCGCGGCTTCGATGGCCGCGTTCAGGGCGAGGAGGTTCGTCTTTTCGGCGATGTTCGCGATCTCGGTCAGAATCGCGCCGATCTGTTTGCTGCGGTCATTGAGGTCGTTCACGAGATTCGCCGACCCTTCGGTCAGCTCCTTGATGCGCATCATGTTCTCGACCGACTGTTTGACCGATGTCTGGGACGTCTGGGCTATTTCGGCCACTCCCTGGCTGTCCTCGCGGGCGATGACGAGCTTCGAGCTGATGTCCTTGCTCAGGCTGAAACTGTTCTCGAGCGAGGAGATTGTTTCCCGGAGACTGCTGGCATTCGCGACGGCATTCTTGTTGATGCTGTCGACCTTCTCCACGATCTCCTTGATGACCGTCGAGCTGATCTGGGCCGTGCGGTCGAGGTCGGTCGAAGCTTCCTCGAGGCGGAGGGAAATCACCAGAACCCGCTTGAGAACCGAAACGACCAGCTTGAACATCTGGTCGAAAATATCCAGTTCCCGGCTGAGGCCAGACTTCTTGCTCTCGAACGTATTGCGCTGCAGGCCGACCTTCGTCTCGAGATCGTCGAGCACCAGGTTGATCAGCCCGGAAATGATCTCGCGGCCGAACCAGCCGATCAGAACCCCGACGACGACGCCGATGCCAAGGCTGCCGAGGATGAAGTTCGTCTTCGCGGCCGCGGTAATCCGGCCGATGGCCAGACCCATGCCGGCGAAACAGCAGCCGGCAATCGCGCCGATGACGAATGAGAATATCCAGACATTGCGCTGGGAATCCGAATTCTTGTTGATAATGATCGAGGAGAGAGCCATCAGCGGACTCCCTCCCCCGGATTCGCGCACCTCACGACATCAGGCTTCATTCCGGCTCTCTTTGCGTCTCGCATCCTGCTTGACGGGCTTCAGCTCGCGCTGGACCTTGTCGAGGATGCCGTTGACGAATTCGCAGCTGCGTTCGGTCGAAAACTTTTTCGCCAATTCTATAGCTTCATTTATTGAAACATTGACCGGGATCTCGGGGAAGTGCAGCAGCTCGCAGGTGGCGAACCGCAGGATGCACCGGTCGAGGCTCGCCATCCGTTCGAGCGTCCAGTTGTCCGCATACTGCGACAGGATCCGGTCGATTTCCCCCTGGTGCTCGATGGTGCGATCGACCAGGGTCCGGGCGAACTGCTCGATTTCGTGCAGCGAGCCCATCTTTTCGAACGCCTTCGTGCAGAAGACGTTGAGCTCCAGATCGAGGTCGGGCCGCTCCCGCGAGATCGGCAGGAACTCCTTCGCGGCGGCTTCGAGCGCCTGGCGGGCGCCGGCTTCGTCCCGGCGGGAGGCGATGAGGCTGCCGGCAACGCCGTGGGCAAAGCCCTCGACGTCGCCGGCAGCCGGGTCGTTCCCGATGAGGTTCATGGCCAATTCACGCGCGAATCCCTCGAGGGGCGCATACAGGATGTCCTCGGCGACCGCATGATCGATCGCCTCGTTCGGCTCCTGCCGGATCAGATCGATCTGATACAGCGCCTTGAGAGCGGTTTCCCTCGCTTTTCGCCTGCGTGATGGCATGTGGGCCTCTTCGGTTCGTCAGCTCAGGCGTGGAGCGCCTTGAGCGGGGTGTGGTTCTGGTCCTTGAGCACCTTCTCGCGCAGCTCGCGATACTTCAGCGAGGCGTGGGCGGCGGCGAGGCGGGCGATCGGCACGCGGAACGGGGAGCAGCTCACGTAGTCGAGGCCGGTCTTGTACAGGAACTCGACCGAGGCGGGGTCGCCGCCCTGCTCGCCGCAGATGCCGACCTTCAGCGTGGAGCGGGTCTTGCGGCCGCGCTCGACGCAGATCTGGATCAGCTGGCCGATGCCTTCCTGGTCGACGGTCTGGAACGGATCGGCCTCGAGAATGCGCTGCTCGAGGTAATCGTTCATGAAGCCGCCGATGTCGTCACGGCTGAAGCCGAAGCCCATCTGGGTCAGGTCGTTGGTGCCGAACGAGAAGAACTCGCAGGTCTTGGCCATGCGATCGCCCATCAGAGCGGCGCGCGGGATCTCGATCATCGTGCCGTAATGGAAATCGATCTTCTTGAGGCCGCTGGATTTGAGGACTTCCGCGTAGACCCGGTCGACGATCTTCTTGACGTAATCGAGCTCACGCACGTCGCAGGTGACCGGAACCATGATCTCGGGATGAACGTGCTTGCCCTCGTTCAGAAGCTCGGCGGCCGCTTCCAGAATCGCGCGGATCTGCATCTCGGCCACTTCAGGATAGGTGACGCAGAGGCGGACGCCGCGGTGCCCCATCATCGGATTGCTCTCGTGAAGAGCTTCGCCGCGCCTCTTGATGTCCTCGGCCTTGATCTTGAGGCTCTTGGCGAGCTCGGCCTGCTTGTCGGCCGACTGCGGAACGAACTCGTGCAGGGGCGGATCGAGCAGGCGGAAGGTCACGGGCAGGCCTTCCATCTCGGCCATGGTGTTCTTGATGTCCTTCTTGACGAACGGATACAGCTCGTCGAGAGCCACTTTGCGCTCTTCGACGGTGTTGGAGAGGATCATCTTGCGGAGCAGGAACAGGGGCTTGTCCGAACCTTCGCCGTAGAACATGTGCTCGGTGCGGAACAGGCCGATGCCCTCGGCGCCGAACTGGCGGGCGATCTTCGCATCCGCCGGCGTGTCGGCGTTGGCCCAGACCTGCATCTTGCGCTGCTTGTCGACCATCTTCATGAACTTCTGGAAGCGCGGATTCTCGCTGGCATCCATCATCTTCAGCTCGCCGTCATAGACGAGACCCCTGGTACCGTTCAGGGTCAGAAGATCGCCCTCTTTGTAGGTCTTCTGGGAACCGGCGATCTTGAGCGTCTTGTGCTCGACGTCGGGGTGGAGGGCGGCGGCGCCGACGATGCAGCACTTGCCCCAGCCGCGGGCGACGAGAGCGGCGTGGGAGGTCATGCCGCCGCGGGCGGTCAGAATGCCCTGAGCCGCGCGCATGCCTTCGACGTCTTCGGGATTCGTCTCTTCGCGGACGAGAATGACTTTCTTGCCCTTCTTCTGCCACGCGACGGCGTCGGCGGCGGTGAACACGATATGACCCACGGCGCCGCCGGGACCGGCCGGAAGGCCCTTGGCGATCGTCGTGGCCTTTTTCTCGGCGGAAGGATCGACGATCGGGTGCAGCAGCTCATCGAGCTGTGCAGGCATCACGCGCAGAACGGCCATATCCTCGGAAATGCGCTTCTCTTCGAGCATGTCCATCGCCATGTTCAGGGCCGCCGTTCCGGTGCGCTTTCCGACGCGGCACTGGAGCATGTACAGCTTGCCTTCCTGGATCGTGAACTCGATGTCCAGCATGTCCTTGTAATGGTCTTCGAGCTTGTTGCGGATCTCGACGAGCTGCTTGTAGGTCGAGGGCATCGACTCTTCGAGGCTTTGCAGATGCTTGTTCTGGTCGTTCTTCGTGTCGTTGTTCAGCGGGCTGGGGGTGCGGATGCCGGCGACGACGTCTTCGCCCTGGGCGTTGACGAGCCATTCGCCGTAGAACTTGTTCTCGCCGTTGGCCGGGTTGCGGGTGAACGCCACGCCGGTCGCCGAGCTTTCGCCCATGTTGCCGAACACCATGGCCTGGACGGTGACGGCCGTGCCCCACTCGTCCGGGATGCCTTCGATGCGGCGGTAGGCGATCGCGCGCTTGCCGTTCCAGCTCTTGAACACGGCGCCGATGCCGCCCCACAACTGCTCCATGTGGTCATCCGGGAACTCTTTGCCCAGAACCTTCTTGACGCGGGCGCGGAAATCGCCGGCCAGCTTTTCGAGCTCCTCGGCGGTCAGGTCGGTGTCCGACTTGTAGCCCTTCTTGGCCTTGATCTCGTGAAGCATGTCGTCGAGCTGCTTGCGGATGCCCTTGCCCTCGGCGGGCTCGATCCCTTCAGCCTTCTCCATGACGACGTCGGAATACATCATGATCAGGCGCCGGTAGGCGTCCCAGACGAAGCGCGGATTGTTGGTCTTCTTGATCAGCGCGGGAATCGTCTTGGTCGTCAGGCCGACGTTGAGAACGGTTTCCATCATGCCGGGCATCGATTTGCGGGCGCCAGAGCGGCAGGAGAGCAGGAGCGGGTTCGTCGTGTCGCCGAACTTCATTCCCATGGTTTCCTCGATCCCCTTCAGGCCCTTGACGACCTGGGTGTCAAGATCCTTGGGATACTTGCTGCCAAGCTGGAAATACTCGGTACAACATTCGGTGGTCACGGTGAAGCCGGCAGGAACCGGCAACTTGATCTGGCACATCTCGGCAAGGTTCGCTCCCTTGCCGCCGAGGAGATCCTTCATGTCCGCGCGGCCATCGGCCTTCTCGCCACCGAACACGTATACGTATTTGTTCATCCCAGGTGCCCTCCTATGATTTCTGACCTGCAAGGGGAAAATCTCTTGCTTGGCGGAGAAGTCTAGCACAGGGGGGGTTCCAATTCAAGCGGCCATGATGAAGAAAACCGGCGCATGAGGCGCCGGCCGTGGTTCTTGCAGATGGGTAAACCGTCAGGCCGTCTGCCGGCCTCCGCACAGTTTTTCGATTTCGGCGATCACGTCGCGCGGGTCGAACGGCTTGAGGATGAATCCGTCGGCTCCTGCTTCCAGAGCGAACTTGCGGTCCTGCTCGAGGGCGAGAGCCGTGATCATGACCACGGGGATCTCCTTCGTCGAGGGATCGCTCTTGATCTGCTTGCAGACCTGATACCCGTCCATCTCCGGCATCGCGATGTCGAGAATGATCAGATCGGGCCGCTCGGTCTTCACCTTGCCGAACGTTTCTTTCGGGGAGAGGACTTCGATGCTGTCATACCCATACACATTGAGAATGGTTTTCAGCAGGAGCAGGATCTGCTCCTCGTCGTCGACGATCAGGATACGTTTTCGGGGCCTGTTGCCCTTCGATTCCATGGCCAGTCTGTCGCTCCCCGGGTGAGTTCGTGATTCCCCTGCCATCGGGCCCTGTCGTTCCGAACACTAGCACCCGGTTTCCCCCCTTGTCAACTCGGATTGACAGGAAGATGGGGCGATGTTACCATGAATGGAATGGCTGAAATCAATGGAAAACCGCTCTGGAACTGGATTATGGCGATCTGTCTCGCCGTCGCCGGATTCCTCACGGGGATGCTGCTGTTCGGCCCCAGATCCCGGACCATCAGCACGACTCGCGTCGAAGGCTGTCTGCGCGCCTATCTCGAGCACCGTCACTCGGGCGATGCCGCAAAACTCCGCCAGGAGCTCGACCGCCTCCAGACGAAACCCGTCGAATTCGAAAAGATCATCGATCGGTTCATCCATTACCGCATGTCGAAATCCTCTCTCGACCAGGCCATGAAACTTCTCGACGCGTTCCGGAGCGGCTACCGGATCGTTCCCGAACGTGTCATCACGACCCAGACCGACTCGGAGGAGCCGTTTGCCCTCGATGCCGAGGTGCTCTCCGTCTTCCGCGACAACCCCGACCTGGTGCGCAAAGCGTTCGAAAGCTGACCATGCCACAGTGAGGTGAAGCCCATGCGAGATCTTCCGAGATTCATCCAGAAACTGTTCACCCTCGCCTTCGCGTTCGTCATTTTCATCATCGTCATCCTCTTTACCAAGGGGCACCGCGCCATTCTCACGCAGGTCGGGGTGATGCTGATGATCACGATCGTCTACCTCGAGATGCTGATGGTGCGGGACCACCTCTGGCTCATCGAGGGAAGTCTCATCGAGGCCCGGCGATGGCGCGGCGCCTTCTTCTCCAAACAGAACATGCGGCAACAGCGGCTGCGCAAACTCATCGCCGTCATTCTCGCCGCGATCATCTTCACGTTCGTGTTCATTCACACCAAGAGCGAATACGACCTGTTCGCCTTCCTCGGCACGGTTCTGATGATCACGGTTCTCTACTTCGAAGTGCTGACGATCCGGGACGAGGTCTTCTCCCTCTCCTCCAGCCTCAAGGCCCACGACATCGCCGAAACCGCGAAGCACGAGGCGGAATCCGGCTCTTCGGGGAACCAGGCCGCTGACACTTCCGCCGCACCCGCTCCCGATGCTCCCCCGATGCCTGCCGACCCGACCCGCACGACGCGGGAAGTGGACCGGCGGCGCCCGGATGGCGCGGGTTTGCCGGACCCCACCGGAACCCCCCCGGAGTCGCCTGCGCCCACGGAAAAACCCTGACCGATGTCCGGTTCCTTCCGCCTCGAGCAGGCTGCCGCCGTCCTGGCGCTCCTTCTTGTCTCCGCCATCCCCGGCCTGGCTGCCCAACCATTCTGGATTCAGCAGAACGGCGTCGCCACCGAAACCGTTTTCCTCCGACAGGCCCCCGGTCTGCATCTGGAGCGAAACCTTCCGGCAACGGACGGCACGGCTTCGGCGGCGTGGCCGGTTCTTGCCCCCGGTGACCTGATCCGCACCCGGCCGTTCCTGCACACGGGGATCGCCTCCATGACCCTCTTCATCGCCTCCGGCACGGGAAATCGCCTCGAACTGTACCCCGGATCCGTCCTGGCCCTCGACAACCGGACGCTTCGCCTCGACCTCGGCCGGATGCGCCTCATCGCGACAAGCGGAGCCCCACTCATTGCGGATCTCCGGCGCGGCATCCTCGAGCTGCCGGCCGGCGAAGCCCTGATCGAAGTCGATCCGCGGGGCAACACGAAGCTCACCCTCGATCGCGGCACCGCCTGGCTCAAGCTTTCTGACCGCTCGATCCGGCGGTTGTCGCCGGGCAAACAATTCGATATTCCTCGCTATGGAACTGTCGGCAAGCCGACCGAAGCCGGCCGGCTCTGGGGACTCCCGCCCGAATTCTGGACCATGCCCCGCCCGGCCGAAGTTCGCCCCCCGATCCCGGACGAAGCCGCCTTCGAAGCGGCGGAGCCCGCCTCCGACACCGGGGATATCGCCTCCGAGGGCGAACAAGCCGCCTCCGAAGCCGTCGATGTCACGAACGCATCCCCGGGTGCCTCGGACACCGTTCCTCTGCCCGCATCCGGGCCGTCCCCGGCCCCGGTGAAGCCGGTTCCGCCCGAAGCCGCCGGCACGCCGGCAGATGCCGACGAGATCCCGGTCATTTCACCGGATATCGCCACCCCCACGCCCTGATCCGCCAGGGATTTCCCTGACCCACCACGGTGCTTCACGGAAGGACGCTTCCTGCCGATAGAAAGATTCGCACGCCCCTGCGGCGGCAATTCAAGGCGAGCGAGCCGGAGTCGAGCCATGATCCTCTTCTGGTTTCTGACGATTGCAACGGTGGGACTGATCGTGAAGGAGGCGTATCACCATGTTTAGACGAATCGTTCTGTACACCCTGGTCTCGATGCTGTGCGCATCCGGCATGGCAGGCTGCATGTAACACATGCCGACACGAGAAACGACAGAACCGGGTTCCCACGAGGGAACCCGGTTCTGTTTCGAGCCGATGCGGCGCGATCATCTCGCCAAAACGTGATACGATATGTTATATAATTGATGCTCGCCAACGTGAGCGGCTGCCGTTCGCCGAAGCCGCAGGGGCGGGCCGGAAGGAGCAGTCATGAATTCACCTGCGCGGGGAGCGCCGAAAACACCGTTCGAGGAGCTTGTCATCGACGTCGCCGGGGAGGAGAAGCACGGACACGGGTCACACTGGAGCATCTTCTCCGAGGACAGTCGGGCCGTCGTCAAACGGCTTCCCGAGATCGTGCGCCAGGCAAAGCTGGCCGTGACCCACGCGGACAACAGGAGCGCAAAGGCGTATCCGATGCCGGCCACGGAGCCGAAATCTGTTCTGTTGAGCTGGCCCATTCCCCGCTTCGGTCTGCTCGTTCCCATCCGCGTCGATGATTCCACCCGAACCAATGAGGTCGCATCCCTGTATCCATGGTCGAGCGAGGGGGTGCAGCACACCATCCGGATCGAGGGAATCAGACTCTGGAACAATCGTCTGGAAGCCCAGCTCGACACCGTACTTCTCTCGTCGGATCGCAAGGAAGGAATGCCGATCACGTTTTTCGACCCGCTCTTTTGCTCCAATCGGGTGTTCTATAGCAAATGTGATATATATGAATTCATCCTGACGGGATTCCCCTATGTTCTGGAAATTGCCGACCCCAAACCGTTGATCATTACGGACCCGACGCAGGTCCGGCTCATGCGCCAGGAAATGTATCCGGATGATCCGGCCCAGCGAGAAAGCATCGAGCCGGTCACCGTAGAGACCGGGAACATGGCCTGCTTCATTCAACGCGAAGATTTTGATAGGGATGATTACGAGTTTCAGGGACCGGTGAAATCCGTCGCGGAGCTTCATACGGAAATCCTGGGCCAGAAGGCCTGGCGGGTCCGCGTCACCATCAGCCGGCTTGGCGATGAGGAGATCGACATCGATCTGTGCCTCACCAAGAGGGTCCTGGGTGAAGGCAAGTTGCCCGAGATCGGCGATAGCGTCCGGGGTGTTCTCTGGCTTCAGGGACGTCTGTGGAGACATTTGCGGCAGTAACGGATATCTGCTCTTGCTGAATGGGGCTACGCGCCGCCATTCCTTTGTTCCTTTCAGTATGGGGCCAAGCCCCCATGCAGAATCTGCGGCTTGAATGCGGATGACTCCCGGGGTATGATTGTTCCGCGTTGTTGACCAACTTGCAAGTATAATATAAAATATAAAAAGCGGCATGAGACTTGAACGACGGGGTTGACGCATGGATTATTCGACGCTGACCAGGCAGGAACTCATCGACCTCCTGAAACGACGTGACGGCCAAACACCCCTCGGCATCGTCTGGGAGCGGAACGAAATCGATCACGACAACGCCCTCAACGATGATTTCGTCGCGATGGACATTCACCCGGAACTATCCGTCGGGGATGCCCCGTGGACGAACCTTCTCATCGAAGGCGACAATTTCGATGCGTTGCGATATCTGCGCATGGCCTTCAAGGGAAAAGTGAAGGTCATCTGCATCGATCCGCCGTACAACACCGGCAACAAAGATTTCATCTACAACGACGCGTATCTCGACAAGGACGACCGGTTCAGGCACTCAACCTGGCTCGAATTCATGTACCGCCGCCTCCTGCTCGCAAAGGAACTCCTCCGCAATGACGGCGTCATCTTCGTGAACATCGGGGACGAGGAGTTCGGCCACCTCTCGATGCTGATGGACAAGGTCTTCCCCGGCATGAAGGTCGGCACCTTCGTCTGGAAGCGTCGCAGCGGCAGCAACGACGCCAAGGGCGCCTTCCTGAGCGTGGATCATGAATATGTATTGTGTTATGGCAACGGGGATTTCAGATTTGGTGGGGAATTAAAAAAGGGTGTCGATTACGATAATCCCGATGGTGATGCTCGCGGTCCTTGGGTAAGCGGCGATCTTTCACAAGGAAAAACGATGAAACAACGGCCGGATGCATTTTACCAGATATGCAATCCGCAAACCGACACATGGTATCCCTGTGACCCAGGCAATGCTTGGCGGTTTGCATCAGAGACAAAACTCAAACCAGGGCAAAAAATCCGGACCAAGACGATGGAGCAGCTCATCGAGGAAAAGCGAGTGCTCTGGCCGGCCAACGAGCGGACGATCAGGTATGAAACCCTGAAAGAGCTGACCGCTGCGATCGAAGAGGGCTCCGCACCGCACAATCTCAAATCCGATACGCCCGACCTCGAATTCTGGGTCGGAAAATCGATCGGCTACGGGAAACCACGATACAAGCGCTTCTGGAACGAGTTGAAGAACAGGGAAAAACCCCTTTCGACCTGGATCGTTCCGGCATCGAGCAAAAATGCGGAGTTGAAGGAGCTGGAGGTCGAGAACGCCGAGTTCATCACAACGGGCTACACGACCGAAGGCACGGCGCTCTTGCAGAAGATCATGGGGCACAAGGATTTCAGTTACCCGAAGCCCCTCTCGCTCATCAAGGCATTGATTTCACAGGCCACATCGAACGATTCCGGCGATATTATCCTGGACTTCTTCGGGGGGAGCGCCACCACGGGGCACGCGGTGTTGGAGATCAACGCCGAAGATGACGGCAATCGCCGGTTCATCATCGTCTCCAGTTCCGAGGCGACGAAGGCTGACCCGGAAAAGAATGTCTGTCGCGACATCGCCCGAACCCGCCTCGAGCGAATCATTAAGGGCTTTTCCTACCGACAGAAGGGCAAGGTTTTCACTGTGGATGCCGTTCCAGGGGAATTAGCATACTGCACGCTATCTAAAATCCCAGCCGAATCGGTGGGGATACAGATACGCCACGAGCAGGTCTGGATTGCGCTCCAGTTGATGCATGACGGCAGGTTGGCGCCTTTCTCGGAAACCGCGCCGTTCCAGATCGCGACGTCTGACGATCAAGCGATCGTGTATCTCCAAGCGACGACGGGAGATGCCGTTTCAGGCATCGAAAAAGCCGTGGCACCATTCCCATCGGCCGTCATCTATGCGTGGGAGCCCGGGATCGTCCGCCGGAGCATTTCTCATCCGGGCGTGACGGTCAAAAAAATTCCCGACGCTCTCACCGCTTTGACGGAGAAGGCCGAATGACCACTCTCCTGAAGCTATTCCAGCAAACGGCCGTCGACAACGCCGTCGCGCTCCTCGAGACGGCTCGCAGGCAACTTTCCCAGGTGGATGATTCCGCCAGCCGGCAGCGCATCGTCAGCCACAACGGCTGCCTGCTCATCGAAGCGCCCACGGGCGCGGGCAAGACCCTGATTGCAGGCCACACCGCCGAAACCTTTTCCCTGGGCAAGAAGGTCGTCTGGTTCTGGTTCGCCCCGTTCGCGGGCCTCGTCGAACAGTCGATCAGGACGATCAGGAACGAATTCCCCGGCCTGACCGTGAAGGATCTGCGGAACGAACGCACGGTTGCCGGTGTGAAGAGCGGCGATATTTTCGTCACCACCTGGGGCTCCGTTGCGGCCAACACTGCCGAAAGCCGAAAGGCACGTACGAACTCCGACACGGCGCTTTCTCTCGACAGGCTCGTTCCTGCGCTGAAGGGGCTCGGATATCAGCTCGGCGTCATCGTCGACGAAGCCCATCACGGTTTCAAGAAAGCGCCCGAGGCCATTTCCTTCTATATGAACGTCCTTGCCCCGGAATACACGGTGATGGTCACGGCCACGCCCAAGGATAAGGACATCGAGACCTTCAAGCAGGCAACCGGGTTCGAAGAGATTCACAAGATATCCATCAGCCGCTGGGACTGTGTGATCGCGGATCTCATCAAGACCGGAGTCAAGGCGGTTGCCTTCCTCGTTGAGGGGGACGCCCGGGAAATAACGGATTTCGAGAAAACCGCGATCCGGCATGGCCTCGAACAGCATCTTGCCATCGAACGGGCGCTGGAGATGATCGGGATCGGCCTGAAGCCGCTTATGCTCGTTCAGATCGACAGTGCCACAAATGCCCTTTCGGCCGACGAGACGAAACGCAAGCTCGTCGAACTCGGCATAAAGCCCGAACAGATAGCGATTCATACCGCCGATGATCCTGACCCGGATCTTTTGGCCCTGGCGAGTGACGAGAACGTTCGCGTGCTGATTTTCAAGGTGGCGGTCGCGCTCGGGTTCGATTGCCCCAGGGCCTTCACCCTCGTATCGATGCGAAGGAGTCGGGATGCGGATTTCGGCATCCAGGTGGTCGGGCGGATTCTACGTGTTCATCGCCTGTTACAGGGGAAAACGCGCCCGGATATTCTCGATTATGGATACGTATTCCTCACCGATCATGCCATCCAGGAGGGCCTTACCCAAGCGGCGGTAAGGCTCAAGTCGATCGAAACGCAGCTGACCAATGCCAGCCCGAGTCTGACTCTGGTCGGCATCGGCAGCGACGGGCTCCATGCTCAGGTTGCGAAGGAGGGACAGCCTTCGTTCTGGGTTACGGAGCAACCGAAGCCGCCGGAGTCGCCGGTGGAGAATGCCCAGCCTCCGGAGAACGTTGAAGGGTTATCACAGGGCGATGAAATTCCGAATCAACCGCGCCTTTTTCCCGGAACACCGCGTACCATGCCGTCGAGAATCGTCGTCCGCCCGGCGACGCCCGTGGTGAGTGGCGCTACATACCCCCTGCGGACCGATATGGCTTTTCCGAAGTCCTTGAAGAAGGAAGTCTGCAGTGCAGATATGGTCGGCGGCCTCGCTGCCTGTATAGCAAGCCGTATGAATCTGGATGGGGAGATCCTGTCCGTCGTTCATCGCCGCTTTTCGCAGGCGACGAAGCGAACGACGGAACTATTCGGCGGACTGGTTGATACCGAAACCGTCACTGCCGATATTTCCATGAAGGAAATTGCCCGTAAGGCTCAGGGCTTTCTTTTCGAGGATGAGAATGTATCCGGCAGGCCCCTGCATGACCTGTTGATACGGCGTCTGAAAGAGGAGTTTCAGAGGCAGGGGTGGGCGGAAAAAATTTCTCCCCGGGATCTGGAGGACGCGTTGAATCTCATTCTGGCGACGCACCCCGGAGCTCTGAGGGAGGCAAAGCGGCGCTGTTATGCGAATTTCATCGAAGCCGTGCCGGCTGCACCATTGCCGCCGTTCGTCTCGGCCGACGCCCCGCTGCTCCCTGCGCGACTCAACGTCTATGGCGTGTTTCCCGACGGTCTTACGACAGACGAGCGAGAATTCGCCCTGTTGCTGGATTCGGACACGAGCGGGACGGTGGCCTGGTGGCACAGAAATCCGCAGAGCAAGCCCTATACGGCGTCTCTCGTGATGCCTGAACTGAAATATGACTTTCACCCCGATTTCGTCGTCGGTGTTCGCGAAAGATCGACCGAGGACTCGGTTCTCCTGGTCGAAGTCAAAGGTAATCAGCTTCTGAACATGTTCGAGTCTGTCGTCAAGGCCAGGGCCGTTCACAAACTCTACAAGCGTGTCATGATGGTCCATTGGGAGGGCGGCAGGCAATGGAGAACCGTCATAAATGACGACAACGGCGAACACAACCTGCTCGACCAGGCATTCCGGTTCGGCCTCCTGCCGACCTACTGATGGTGTCGTCAACCAGGCTATAATAAATTACTATGAATATATGGCATGAACGTTCGTGAAACCTCTCACGGCACTTCGTGCGGGGCCCCAAAACGAATCAAGACGATAAATGAGGCCGAACGGGATGTGGTTGACAGATATCTCATTATGAGATATATTTGGATGGGATGAGTGATGCATGTCATAACCCGTCGAAGGTTGAATGAGTTTTCCTGTCGCCACCCGGCGGCAAAAACGCCGTTGGATGCGTGGTATCAGATCGTGTCGAAAACCGAATTCCATGATCTGATGGGGATTCGACGGATATATCCAGCGACCGACGATGTGCATGGATTGCTGGTTTTCAATATCGGAGGGAATAAATTCAGGCTGATCGTGAAGCCCGAATTTCGATGGCAGAAGTTCTTCATTGTCGATGTTCTGACGCATTCTGTCTATGATGCGGGAACATGGAAGAAAACATCGGGAACAAAGCGAGGCGCAGCATGAAGGGAACCACCGTCGCCCATGGGAATCCTGCTCAATCCCGTCGCCAGAAGCATCTTCTCGACAAATGGCTCGATGTGGTGAAACTTCTCGCCCTGGATCGGATCCATACGGATGATGAATATGACCGGGTTGTGGCCTTCATGCAGGAAGTCATCGCCGAAATAGGGGATGCCGGCGACGAACATCCGCTTTGCGCTCTTCTCGATATCATCGACATGCGCATCCGCGCATACGATGATGCCCATCATCCCGTGAAGCCGGTGACGGGGGTGGAGATGCTGAAGGGCCTCATGGAAATTCACGATCTGAAACAGATAGACATGGAGATTCTCGGAAGCCAGGGCGTCGTATCCGAAATCCTTTCGGGCAAGCGGGAACTGAACGTCCGCCAGATAAAAGCCCTGGCCGCCAGGTTTCACGTCTCCCCGGCGGTTTTTCTGCCTGAAGCGTGATTCATACCGAACGTCCCTGAAACGACAGAACCGGGTTCCTGAGTGGAACCCGGTTCGTGGTTTCGGGGGTATCGAGTGGTCAGTAGCCCTTGGCGCCGGCGGCGGCGGGGGCGTCGCCGCGGATGATGGCGACGGAGGCGCTGGCGCCGATGCGGGTGGCGCCGGCGGCGACCATCTGCTGCGCGGTCTGGGTGTCACGGATACCGCCGCTGGCTTTCACGCCCATGTTCGGGCCGACGGTTTTGCGCATCAGGGCAATGTCGGCGGCCGTGGCGCCGCCCGAGCTGAAGCCGGTCGAGGTTTTCACGAAGTCGGCGCCCGCCGCCTTCGACAGCTCACACCCCTTCACCTTCTCTTCGTCGGTGAGCAGCGACGTCTCGAGGATGACCTTCACGGTGTGGCCGTTGGCCGCCTCGACGACGCGGGCGATATCGTTCTTGACCAGCTCGAAATCCTTCGATTTGAGGGCCCCGACGTTGATCACCATGTCGATCTCGTCGGCGCCGTTCGCGATCGCGTCGCGGGTTTCCATCGCCTTGGTGAACGAGGAGGTGGCCCCGAGCGGGAAGCCGACGACGGTGCAGACCATGACGCCGCTTCCGGACAGCAGCTTTGCGGCCAGGGCGACGTAGGCGGGGTTGACACAGACCGAGGCAAACCGCGACTGGCGGGCCTCTTCGCACAGCTTCGTGATCTCGGCGGTCGTGGCGGTGGGTTTGAGCAGCGTGTGATCGATGTACCGCGCGAGCTCCGCCGGGGGAACGAGCGCGTCGTGGCCCTTCTCGATCCGGTCGGCGCCGGCGGCGATGACCTGCTTCACCGAAGAGGGGCAGTTGGAGGCGCAGCTTCCGTAGGTGCGGGGGCAGTTGTCGCGCAGGCAGCTTCCGGCGGGCTGGGCCGCATCGGCCTTGCCGGGAATCGCCGAGAAGGCGGGAGTGGACGAGACGGTGCCGGTCGAGCAGGAGCCGCAACTGCCGCTTCCCGTGCAGGTGGCGCACTTGTGCTCGGGCTTCACGACGATGTTGCCGCGGTTGAAGCGGACGCCCATCCCTTCGAGATCGCGGCGGAAGCTGTCGATCTTGCGGGCGATGCCGGAGGGGAAGTAGCGCGACGCGTCGAGCAGGGATTCATCCGTCACGGTGACGGGAATGCCTTCGCACAGCGCATAGGAGATGATCTGGGTCGCGTAGCTGTCGGCGATCAGGTTCGCCGCCTTGGAAAGCGTGTTGAGGGAGAGCGAGGGGATGACCAGCTCGCTGATGCCCCGGATGGCGTCGCAGGAGTTCATCGTGCGCGAGGTGTGCACCTGGACCGAGCCGCCCAGGCTCTTGACGCCGACGTTCTCGACCATGTAGTCGGAAACCAGCAGCCGGCCGCCCTGGGGAACGACCGAGCCGATCTGCTGCATCACCTGGTCGACGACCTTGAAGTTCGCCGTCACCAGCACCGCGATGCAGCCCGCAGCCGTGGGACGGCCCTGGGCGGCGCCCGGCTGGGGCGGGGTGTAGGAACCGCCGCGGTTCGAGGACTGGGACTTGAGCTTCAGCATGACTTCGCGGGCGATCTGTTCTACGATCTGTTCCATTTCAACGTCTCCTGGTCAGCGGGTGGCTTCGGTCGTTTTGTCGAATACGCAGGTGTCATGAAGGTGGACCGTATCGACGACTCCGATGATCGCGGCGTCGGCGGCGGCATCCTTGTTGCCGAGCATCTGTTGCACGGAACTGCCTTCCTTCATGATCAGGACGAGCTCATCAATATCAGAGCCTATAAAATCAATGCACAGAACTTCGGAGCCGTGCGGCTTCAGCGCCATGTCGACGGGCTGGACGAGCAGCAGCGGCCGCGCCTCGAACACGCGGTTCTTGACGGTCGAGACGACCTTTTTGACGACGCGGCCGATCTGCATGATCAGCGCTCGATCGAGTCGACGATCCCGATGATCGTCGCATCGGAAGGGGGCCGCTGCTTGCCGGGAAAGGGGAGCGCCGCCTCGCCACCGCCGCACAGGAACACGGTTTCCCCGGCGCCGGCGCCGATCGAGTCGGTCGCGACGAAGGGTTTGCCCTTCGGGGTGCCGTTCCCGTCGATGGCCGTGACGATGAGCATCTTCAGCCCATTCATCATGTGGTCCTTGCGGGTGCAGACCACGCGGCCAAGAACGCGACCAAGATACATGCCGACTCCGGTTTCGCTGTGAAGTGACGGCCCACGGCCGATTATCCCGCTCACTTTACCAGAACCCGCCCTCCCGTGCAACTGTCACCAGACGGGAGGGCGGTTGAAAAAATCGGTCGGGTGAGCGATCATGGGGGTACGCTTGCTACGCAAGGAGGCGCACATGAAACCCCTGAGTCAACGCTACGACGCCTTCATCTGGGATTGGAACGGCACCCTCATCGACGACATGAAGGTGTGCGTCGAGATCCTCAACCGCAGCCTCGCCGCGCGCGGCCTGCCGGTGTTGTCGGCCGAAAAGTATCTGGAAATATTCGAATTCCCGGTGATCAACTTCTACCGCAGTGCCGGCTTCGATTTTTCCCGGGAACGGTTCGAGGATGTCGGCATGGAGTATATCAGGGCGTATGAATCCGCCATGTTCGACTGCCCGCTCCATGGCGCCGCGAAACGGGTGCTCGACGACCTCACCGCGCGCGGGAAGAAACAATACATTCTCTCGGCCCTGTATGAAAAGGATCTGAAGCGGATCATCGAGCATTTCGGCCTCTCGGCCTGCTTTGCCGACGTGCGCGGCTTGACCGACCAGTATGCCCGCAGCAAAGTCGACCTGGGAAAGCGCCTCGTGACCGAGTGCGGTGTCGAGCCGGCCAGGGCCCTGATGATCGGCGACACGCTCCACGACCTCGAGACGGCCCGGCATATCGGCATCGACTGCGTGCTCGTGGCCGCCGGCCACAACTCCCATGCGCGGCTGGCCACCGGCGGCGTGCCCGTCTACCGCTCGCTCGACGAACTGGTGCTCTGAGAAGCGAAAAGCGCCTCCCGTAAGGGAAGGCGCCGGATGACGTCTCGGAACTCCGGAGTGTCAGGCCCGGATGTCGATACGCTGCCCGAGCCGCGGCGGAAGGCCGTTCCGGCTCTGCTGGACCGAGGTCGGCCGGGCGGGGGGCTCCGAACGCTGCTGCTCCCGCTGGGCCTGACGAACCTGGTCGGGGGATGGCCGCTCCGCTTTTTTCGCCGGTGCCGGCTCCTCGCGTGCGGGGCGTTGGGGTGAATAGGTCGTGGCCGATGAGACGCGTTCCATAACGTTGCCCCCTCAATATCGTATTGCTAAAAATGTACCCGTCTCTCCCCTGTCTGTCAACTTTCCTGGCGGAGTGCCGCAGGGAGAAGGTGAAAGACGGCCAGAGGAGCTGATTTCCCCTTGATGGCGATGTTGCCGAGGAGCTCGCACCGCGTTCCGACCGGCAGGAGCTCGCGAACGGCGGCCGAAACGAGGATCGCGGGGGTACCGGGAACCCTGTCAGCCTGGCCGAGAAGGCGGGCCGCGGTGTTGACCGTGTCGCCGATGACGGTGTGGTCTTTCCGCGCTCCGGAGCCGATGACGCCGCTGATGACCGGGCCGCAGGCGATGCCGGCAGCGACGGGGAAGGGGAGTTCATCGGAGGCGTCGGGGCTGCCGGCGAGCTGCTGCAGGGCGTGAACGAGCCGCGCGGCGGTTTCCTCGGCGGAGCGGCCCTGGAACACGACCAGCAGCTTCTCGCCGATGACCTTGTCGACGTCGCCCCCGGCCGTGATGAACAGGTCGCACAGCCGCGCCGTCTGACGCGTCAGCCGGCCGAACAGCTCCTCGGGGGAAAGGGCATCCGCGATGCTCTGGAACCCGGGGACGCCCGTCATCACGATGATCGCCTCGCTGCGCCGGCTGGGCTCGGCATTCGACCCATCGGAAGCGGAGCGCCGGGCTTCGTTCGACATCATGCTCCGGATCAGCTCGCGCTCTTGCAGGCTTCGTGCCATGCGATCGAACGACCGCTGCAAATCCCCGATTTCGTCGTTGCGGCAGTTGCCGATACGGGTTTCATACCTGCCTGCGGCGATCTCCCGCATGCCGGCCTCCAGTTCCCGGATCGGGGTCACCAGTCCTGAGGCCGACCGCCAGGCCAGGAGCAGCGTCGCGAGAATGCCGGCCGCAAGCCAGAGCAGAAGATCCTGTCCGATCCGGCGGCTGGCGGCGAGCAGAGGGGCTTCGGCTGCCGCACCTGCAAGAATCAGACGCGGGTTGAACACTCCCGGTCGTGCCTCGACGAGAAGGCCACCAGAGCCCGTGCCGAGCCGGACGCTCATGGGCATGTTCCCGGCCTGCGTCCAGCGGGCGACGCCGGCGATGGCCGGCAGAGAGCCGCCCAGATCGGCCCGGATCATCGAGGCGGCGTGCTGTGCCTGGCAGCCGAACAGGGCGAACCGGGAGGGTTTCCCGTGGATGATGCGGTTGAGGGCTGTCTTTTCGGCCCAGGAGGCATTCCAGACCCAGGAGATGAAGCCGCGCGGGCGGATGATGTCCGGGAGCAGATGATTCGAGATCGTGACAACCCCGTTCCCGCCGGGCAGGAGCACATTGGATACGGGCGAATACAGCATGTCATACGAGACTTCGGGGCTGAAGACCGAGCGGAAGATCGAGAAACCGCCTTCGACGGCCATTTCCCGTTTCACGGCATCTCCGAGAGTTTCGTCCGGGGTGGTGCGCCCCGGAGCATCCCCGACCGAGTCGAACATCAACTGGGCGATCGTGGTCAGGTAAAAGGTGAACATATCCGCCTGATGTGCCGCGTTGGGCGAAGTTCCCTGCTCATACCGCCAGCCGTCGGGAGTGGAAAGGATGATCCGGTTGGTGAAATATGGGGCCGCCCCTTTTTTCGATGCCTGTTTCAGCGAGGAGAGGATGGCCTCGAGAGCCGGATCGGCCTTGCGCCGGGCCTCGGGAGGTCGCGGCCGGATCACGGACCGGACGAGCTTCGGATGGTGACTGATGCGGGCGATGCGGTCCCAGGCGAAGGGATACAGGAGCAGATGGCGCCGGTCGAGCTCGTCGACCATCTGCGCCAGATCGAGTCGTTCCACCCGTGTGCGGGTCTCGAGATCCTCTGCCGTGAACCGGGCGGTCCCGGCAAGAATGGCGGAAAACGGCAGAACGGCAGCGGCAAGGAAGCCGGCCAGAAGCTGGCCGAACAGCGTCGTGGCAAGGGCCCGCCGGCGGAAGACGGTCTGATACCAGACGGCTGCCAGGCCGAGAAAGGCGATCACCAGGGCTGCCTCGAGAGGCGCTCCGGCAGACGGAGGGGGTTCGATGCGGGTGGCGAGGGAAAGCGGCAGCCATCTTCCGCCGATGCGCACCTCGCTCCGGGAAACGACGATGCGGTCCCCCTTCACCTGATGAAGGCCTGGAGCAACGTCCATGAGTCCGCGGGGGAAGCCTTTCGTCGAGAGGAGCGAGCCGGGCGAGGCCGTTCCGATGGCAATTTCCTGGCCGGGAGAGCGGAGGAGTTCGAGGAGGAGGGCGGGCGACTCCTCGTCGCCGAGACGGCGGGGGATGCTCAGGAGCAGCATTCCCTGGACGGGGAGAGAGGCTTCCGGTCCCGGCGATAGACCGACCGCGGAGGTGGCGAGGCTGTCGGGGGGAATCTGAGGCGGGATCAGCAGGGGGCGCCAGTAGAACCAGCCGTTTGCCGTGTCGCGCACGATGGGAATGACACGGTTGGTCGCATTGTTTTCGAGGTTGCTGACGGCGATGCTGCGGCCGAGAAGACCCGGCAGGTCGGGAGTGGGATCCCGCAGCCCCTGGCGCGCCTGGCCTGCGAAACTGCACGTGGTGTGGGCGAGAAGGTTGCGCACCACATCGGCCGTCGTCGACGCATCGGTGCCGGTCACGAGTTCGAGCGGCCAGGAGGCCGGCGGCAGCAGCGGGGAACGGTACAGCACGCCGGCTCTCGCGGGAGGGAAGCTCAACCGGGACAGCTCGGACAAGGCTTCCCGACAGGCCGCCTGACGTTCGGCCGCGCCCGTTTGGGGGTCGGAATTCTGGAATACGGCGGCGATCCTGTTCGAAAGAACCTCCAGCCGATCCTCGAGGAGGTGGATGATGGGGCTCGTCACGCGAAGTTTCGCCAGCGTGATTTCCTGTCTCTCGCGGGTCTCGCGGATGGCGCGGTCGAGAGAGCCGTTCACGCGCCCGTCCATGGCTCCAAGAAGGGCGATGACGGGAAGGGCGAGGCCGGCGAGGCCCATCAGGAAGGCGCCGATGGAGGAAAAACCCGGTTTGGAACGATCCGATGGCAGGGAAGAAGCCGGCCCCTGCGCGTCCCCGGCTGGATCGGGCAGAGCGGGGCGATCCACGGGGCCGGGAGGTTCTCGGGAGGGAGTGGTTCTGTTTTCAGATATTATAATACTGTATATATTGTTCTCGTGACCCGGCAGGGGAACGATCAGGTCGGCGAATCTGCCGAGCCGGGGTGCCAGGGAGGCATCGATGGCGATCGGATGATCCGGAACGAGCTTCGTCAGGGCTTCGAGGTCTGCCGCCCGGGAGATGGCGGGGCCCAGAAGGGCGAAATCGAGGCGGGTCGAGGGGTGGCCGATGGCCCCGGTGAGCAGGCGGCCGCCTGCGATGCCGACACCCGCGCGATAGGGGAGGAGCCCCGCGGTTTCCCGCTCGCGGTTGATCCCCTCGAGAGCGTGCAGCATGGCGATCCCGGCCGAGACAGCCCGGGCGGCGGCCGGCTCGGCGCCGGGCGACTCGACGAACACGGCTTGGATCGCGTCGCCGATGAACTTGTCGATCCGGCCGCCGGCCGCGGTGATGAGGGGAGCCATCACGGCGAAATGCCGGTTCAGCAGGGCGACGACCTCGGCCGGAGGCCTGGATTCGCAGAGCGGGGTGAATCCGCGGATATCCGAGGTGAGAACCGCGCCTTCGACGGTGCCGGCCGTCATCGCCATGCCCGGATCCTCGGCGCTTTCGAGCGTCGCGATGGCCTGGTCCGAGACGAGCGAGGCGAGCTGCCGCCGTTCGCGCAGGCCCGCAACCATCGAGCCGAATGCGGCAGCCAGGCGACCGAGCTCGTCGGGCCGGTCTTCGGCGAGCCGCATCGCCAGATCACCCCGCTGGACCCGCTCGAGGGCTTCCCGGAGGCGAAGAATCGGGCTCAGCATCCGCTTCGCCGAAAGCCGGCCGGCGAGAAGAACGATCAGCATGCAGAGTCCCGCCAGCCCCCCGGCGAGAATCATCCGGCGCCGTTCCTGCGCACGGATCCCGTCGAGCGCTTCCGTGGCAGCAAGGATGACGCCCTTGAAGGCGCGCGAGGGGAGCGCCACGAAGGCGCTTTCCGAGGTGGTTTCGACGACGGGGCCGTTCCGCTGCTCCGCCCGCATCGCGATCCGCCGGATGCCCGCGACGAGCTCGGGAGGATCATGCCGACTCGGGGGAACCAGGGGGGCAAGCCGCCCGTGGGCGATGCGGAATGCTGTGGGAATCCCGTTCGGTAGTTGTTCCCGAATCTCGGCGAGACCGTTCAGAAGGATGCGGCGGGCCAGATCGTCGGCATTCCAGCCGATGATCACGGCGCAGGTGTCGATCCCATCGATGGCGAGATAATCGAACAGCAGATTTGCGGTGGAACGCCGGATCGGATAATCGAACGGCAGCGTTCGGGCTTGTTCCATCTCGATGGCGAGTTCGTTTCCCGTCGCGCCCTCGTAGCCGGTGACGAACGCCCGGTCCTCTTCGGAAAGCGGGTCGGGGCCGAGGGAATCCGGCCCTGCCTGGGCGCGGTGCCTCTTCCGGAGTGCCTGAAGAAGGCCTGTCCTGCAGAAACGCATTGCCCCTTCCAGATCGTGGGTGGTGTATCCCTTGCCCGGCACGAAGCGCATCCGACCCTGGATGTCGATGAGGGCCACGAAGACGAGTTGATCCTCGTGGCGGCCGTCGCGGAAATACGCGCGGATCTGATCCGGAAGCGACGAGGCCTGGATCCCGTCGCGAGCCAGCGCCTCGCGCAGTCGTGGATCCTGGATCATACGGAGGAACGCCGCCTGAAATGTTCCCGAAAGGCGCTCCTTGGCGGAGTCGATCCGTTCGAGGACGCTCCTGATGCGCGTCGAGACGGCATTTCGCGCGGCGTTCCCGGACTCGCTGATGAAGGCCAGGCTGCCGATGAGCAGCAGGCTCACGGGGAGAAGCGCCGAAATGCCGAAAAGCGAGGAAAACTTCACCCCGAGAGGCAGGTTGGGCCACGAACCAAGCAGCAGGCCACGCGTCAGAACGAGCAGCCCGCCCCCGAAAACGATGACGTTCAGAAGAAAGAGAGGGATCGGCAGGCTTCGTGCGCTGCCGGGGGTGGGCATCATCAGAACGGCGAGATGCGTGCCCCCGGGAAGATTGCGCGTGAACAGGCGGCCATCGGCCAGGGAGAGGTCCCAGGGTGTGCCGTTCAGCTCCCACCGCGAATACTGGGCATGCGGCCGGAGACCGGTGCGCCAGCTCCGGAAGGCCGGGGAGCGGGAGAGGTCGTGATGAAGAAGGTCGGGTACGTCGGTGCGAAGGATACGGACGAAGCCCGCCGGAAAGCCGCCCCGCCGCTGATGAGCGCGCAGGGCCGCTCTCATCCCCGTTTCGCGGAGGGAGGCGGTGTTCCGGAAGAGCAGAAAGAAGCCGCGACGACGGCCGTCAGGCAGCACCGTCCCGTTCCAGATCAGATAGGAGGGGACGCGATCGTGGATCACCTGGGTCATCACACCCCGCTGGACAACGGCAAGGTGCCGCGCATTCTGGCCCGGCCCGAACAGCGAGATGACCAGTTTCCTTCCGCGGCTGACGGCCGATTCGGAGAGGGTGGGGCGGAGCGCGAAGTGCGCGAGGCAGGCGAATGCCGTGGCTGCTGCTCGCTGCGGGATCGACCGGGAGGCGGAGGCGAGAAGGACGCGCGGAACGCGGTCGCCTGTCTCCACGGCTTCGTCCTCGAACAGCCACAGGTCATAGGTCGGGCCGTGCCGGCCGAGGTGGGCGGCGAGATCCTGCTCGAACCGGAGAGCGCGCGCCGAAGGGGTTTCCCCATCCGGGTCCTGTCCGGTCATCCGCGTTTGGAGCCGCGCCGCGGCCCGCTCGAACAGAGGTTCGAAGGGCGCGCTGTTCGCCAGTGCCTCGAGCTGGAGCCGGACGTCGCCTACCAGTTCACGGTCGTTCCAGGCCTCCCGCCGCGAGGTCAGGAACGAGGCCCCGGCGTTGATCGCGGCAAACGGCAGCGCAAGCAGGAAGACGAATAGCAACAACCCTGCCGGCCCGGCGCCGCGCCGGGAGGCAAAGGTGAAAGATGTTGTATATTTATTGATATAAATACTCGCCGGGGTTGAGGGTTCGGAGGGATGCCGGAGACACGGACGCCGCAGTATAGCAGAACCCCTGCAGATTCAGGGGGCCACCCTTCACGGGGCAGACGGGAACGCATGGGGCGGGCTTGCGGTGGGCCCGGAGGGGTGGGTTGTAAGTGGGAAGGGAATGGCGTAGCATGCCCCGTCGGCCTTGCCGGCCGGCCCAGTCACACCACAGGCGCATCGAACATGACCAACGATCACACCCCTTCTTCGGGATTTCTCTCCCCGCATGCCGTCGGGCTGCTTCTCGTCACGGCCGCGGCGACGCTCTGGAGCTTCGCCGGCGTGGCCGTCAAACTCCTGCCCGGCCTCGATCCGCTGGCCATCACGGGGTGGCGGAGCCTGTTCGCGCTGCCGGTTGTCGTCGCCGTCTGGCGGCTGCGCGGCGTTTCCCCCGAACCGGGCACCGGGGTGTATGTCGCCGGTTCGGCGGTCTCCTACGCGATGATGGTGATGTTGTTCATCTCGGCGACCCGCATGACCACCGCGGCCAACGCGATCGTGCTCCAGTACACCGCGCCGCTGTGGGTGGCCGTGTTTTCCCGCGCGGTGCTCGGCGAGACGGTGAGCCGGCGGGAGTGGCTGATGATGGCCGCCTGCCTGGCCGGCATGGGCTTCTTCTTCCTCGACAAACTCAGCTTCGCGGGCCGCCTCGGGAACGGGCTCGCGATCGTTTCGGGCATTGCCTGCGGCCTGAACACCCTGTTTCTCCGGCGGCTTTCACGGCAGGGCGAGCCGCCTGCCGGGCCGGAACGCTCGGCCGATACCGGCTGGAACGGGATTCCGGCGCTTGTCTTGGGAAACCTGCTCGTGATCGTCTTTTCCGCCGGCTCGATGATGCGCGGCCTTCCCGCAGGGGCTACGGAGTGGGGCGTTCTGGCAGCCCTCGGCGTCTTCCAGCTTTCCGTGCCGTACGTCCTGTTTCTCATCGGCATCCGCACGGTCACGGCCGTGGAAAGCATGCTGTTCGCGATGCTGGAGGCGATCCTCAACCCGCTCTGGGTGGGCTTCGGCGCCGGCGAATGGCCTTCTCCGGGGGCCGTCGTCGGCGCCGGGCTGATCCTTTCCTCGATGGCAGCCTACGGGATCGCGCGAGCGAACGGGCGGAGCCGGGAACGCCAGAGATGAAAAAGCGGGCGCTCCGCAAAGCGCCCGCCGTTCGGTCAGAAAATTTCCTCGCTCAGGCCTTCATGTCGATGATGGTGCCCAGCATCTCATCTTTGGCTTTGACCAGCTTCGAACCCATGGCAGCCGTTTTTTCGGCTTTCATCAGGTCGGTCATGCCCTTCGCCGGGTCGGCGGCCGCACTGCGCGCGCCGGACTCGACCTGGGATGCCGCTTCACGATACAGATTCGGGACGCCGGCAGCAATTTTCATGTGCAACTCCCTTCGGATACCTACACTTCAAGTATACCCGTGTACCCCGGATCTGCCAAGAAGTATCGGCGGAGCCTTCCCGGAGGCGATCAATCCCGATGCCGGGCGAACCATCGCAGCAGAGAGCTGGTCGAGCAGTCGTGGTGCGACATTTCCGGCTGCTGACCGCGTGCGAACGCCTCCTCTTCGCCGAGAATCGTCTTCGCAAGCACTTTTCCAAGCTCGACGCCCCATTGGTCGAAGCTGTCGATGCGCCAGATCACGCCCTGGGTGAATATCTTCATCTCGTACATCGCGACGAGACTGCCCAGGACACGCGGTGTCAGCTTCCGGACGAGAATCGAGTTGGTCGGCCGGTTTCCCGGGAATACCTTATGCGGAACCAGCATCTCGACGCGGCTGTCAGTCAGGCCTTCGCCGGCCAGTTCGTTCCGCGCCTCTTCCGCCGTTTTGCCTTTCATCAGGGCTTCGGTCTGGGCGAAAAAGTTCGCCATCAGCTTCGGGTGATGGTCGCCGATGGGGTTGTGCGAGTTGACGCTGCCGATGAAGTCGCAGGGAATCAGCTTCGTTCCCTGATGGATCAGTTGATAGAAGGCGTGCTGGCCGTTCGTGCCGGGCTCGCCCCAGATGATCGGGCCGGTCTGATAATCGATCGTGGACCCGTTCCGGTCGACGCGCTTGCCGTTGCTTTCCATGTCACCCTGCTGGAAATAGGCCGCAAACCGGCTCAGATACTGGTCATACGGCAGGATCGCGTGGGACCCGGCCCCGAAAAAGTTGTTGTACCAGATGCCGAGCAGCGCCAGGATGATGGGGATGTTCTTCTCGGGCGGCGCTTCCATGAAATGCCGGTCCATCGCGTGGGCGCCTTCGAGAATCTCGACGAACGCGTCGTAGCCGATGGCGCACATGACGGGCAGACCGATCGCCGACATGAACGAGTACCGGCCGCCGACCCAGTCCCAGAACTCGAACATGTTCGCCGGATCGATGCCGAACTTCTCGACCAGTTGCCGGTTCGTCGAGAGGGCAACGAAATGGTTCCGGACGGCGTTCTCTTCGATGAGGGCCGCCAGCAGCCAGTTGCGCGCCGTGTGGGCGTTCGTCATCGTCTCCTGGGTCGTGAACGTCTTCGAGGCAACGACGAACAACGTCTCGGCCGGATCGAGATCACGGGTCTTCTCGTAAAAATCGGTGCCGTCGACGTTCGAGACGAACCGAACGGCCGGTCCGCCCTTCGCATACGGCTTGAGCGCCTCATACACCATGACGGGGCCGAGGTCCGAGCCGCCGATGCCGATGTTGACGACGGTCTTGATCGGTTTGCCGGTGAAGCCCTTCCACTCGCCCGACCGCACGCGGCCCGTGAAGAGGCGCATCTTCTCGAGCACCTCGTTGACCAGCGGCATCACATCGGCGTTGTCGACGAAGATCGGTGTGTTCGACCGGTTGCGCAGGGCGATATGAAGCACCGCGCGGCCTTCCGTCCAGTTGATCTTGTCGCCCCGATACATCGATTTGGCCACATCCTTGACACCCGAGGCCTTCGCCAGGGCAAACAACAGGGGCATGGTCTGGTCGGTGATGCGGTTTTTCGAGTAATCGAGCAGGATATCCTCGAACTCGATGCTGAACTTGGTGAACCGCTCGGGATCCTGGCTGAACAGATCGCGCATGTGCATGTGGCGCACATTTTCGTGATGATCGTGCAGCGCCCGCCACTCGGGGGTGCGCGTCAGCGGCGTGCCGATCCGGATCGTTCTGTCCATCGGGGTTTCATACGGAAGCATGGCATCCTCCTGCTGGGATTGTCATCCAAGCCGAAATTCACATGCCCCACTTTACATCCCGCCCGTCTTTTCGGCAACCCCGGCACCCCTGACGAAATGAAACGTGACGATCCGCAGATGGCACAGATGACGCAGATGATTCCTCTGGTGATGGAGATGAAATCCTGAACGTCATCAACAGGGATTTTTCGGCGCAGACGTGAAAATAGGGGGGGCCCAGGCGTTCGTTCTTCTCTGGTTTTTCATCTGCGTTCATCTGCCCTCCATCTGTGGAAGCGTTCTTGAATCCGAGGTTTATTTCAACGGAGGATCCCTGTGGCTCGTTCTTCTTCGTGTCGTGGTGTTGAATTTTCTCTGTGTCTCGGTGCCTGGTATGTTGAAATCGTAATATAGTATTACCAAATTATTGCGCATGCCTCATCCGTAAAATCTTTTGAAGTTTGGTGTTCCATTCTGTAGGTTTTCCTCGCTGCGGGAGACTACGGTC
>Ga0116157_10000739_pt1 | contig 33053 bp, 55 predicted proteins | sample AD_UKC048_MetaG_FD_89882 | JGI IMG/M metagenome (GOLD analysis project Ga0116157, IMG submission 89882) | Active sludge microbial communities of municipal wastewater-treating anaerobic digesters from USA - AD_UKC048_MetaG | ecosystem: Engineered > Bioreactor > Anaerobic > Digestate | place: USA... | reverse complement strand
TATTAATGAGGTGTTGTTATGATTGTATTTAGAATAAAGGAAATGAGAAATAAAAAAGAGATAAGTTTATATAAATTTCCAAATTTTGCAGAAATAGTTGTTTTTTTTATTTTGTTGTGATATTCTTTCATTGAATTGTTTGATTAATATATCCACTCAACACCAGTTGTATAAATTAGCAGTCAAAAACTGCTAATTACTTAGGTAATTTTTGACTGTTAATAAGATGCACCAGTTTTTTGCTGTAATTATTTTGCATCAGAAAGGAAGTGGATATTATGGAGAACTTCTTTATGCTTTTAGGATTTCGGGTTTGTGTTAATCTGCTTAACAATATTAGTTGGAATATGTGGAGCTTTTAGCTATAACATATACATTAAAGTAGCAAACAAAAAACTTGAAGTCGTTTCTGCTAAGATAACTTCAAGTTCAAACAATGAACATAAGTAAGGGCTAACGCTCTTGCTTATTTTTTTATAATATAAAGTATATTACATTTGATTTATAATAATAATATATATAATTTATTCTTTTGTCAAGTTTTTTAATATAATATTATTATAATATATTATATTCTGATTGTCAAAATTTATGCAAAAAAGTTAAAAATATTCTAAAAAATTTTAAAAAAAGTATTGACAATATATGTAACCCGTGTTATTATAATAACAGATAAGGGTTGTGACCTACACAAGAGCTAGATTTTCTAGCATAAGGAGTTATGTATGTATATAGATGATGAGACAAAAGGAGTATATATATCAATATATGGATTAACTGTAATAAGCGACAAAACAGGAAAAAAATTAAAAAAAACAAAAAAAATTATGGAATTAGAAAAAAATATTGATAAGAAATCAATTAGAAAATGTAACGAAGAAATACAAAAAGCGAATTTAAAAAATTGTCACACCAAATTCAATGGATCGGAATTCGTAGAAGTTGGAACTGATAAATACAAATTTGCTATACTATAGTGTTAGGAGGAAATAAAATGACAAAATTAAAAAATATAGATAAAATTTTAACTTGTTATACGCATGGATTATATTCTAAATATTGTGAATATTCTCAATATTTAATTGATAAAAATTCAAAAATAAGCTATCATACAGATAATAAATTTTGGATTGAAAAAAATTTGCCATTTATTTCTGAAAAAGAAAAAAATGATACTTTAGAAATTATTAATGAAATTAATATGCAAGAAATATCAGATACAACGTTAATTAGACTTGAAAAGTTTAACAATCTAGATATTTTTGACTATAATATTGGAGATTGCTTCAATTTTGGAATTAAATCATGTAGTAAAAACTTAAATTTTGCTAATGATATTTGGAGAGGTAAAATCGACGGAATTTATATTTATGATAATGCAAAGTATATTGAATATCGTATTATAGGAAATAAAAAACATTTAGATATTTCTAGATATTCTGAATACAATCAAGATGAAAGTTTAGTTTTTGGAAAGTTTAAAATAATAAAAAAAGAATATGTTTGTGGAAAGCCAGCAGAAAGTGCTGTTTATGGAAATATATACGAATATGCAGAATTTCATAATGTTGAAATAATAAAATTCACAAGTAAATCTGGAAAAAAAATGATAAAAACCGCTGATGGTCGTTTTATTATGGATATTGAAAAAGATTTAGAAGTTGAAAAAATAATTAAAGAAGAGGTTGAAAAAGAAGATTTTTTTGATAGAATTATAATTACGATAGAACAAGTTTTTTAAGAAAGGAATAAATAATTATGGCAAAATTAACACCAAAATACGAATATCGACGAGATGGAACGAAAAATGTTAAGGGATATCTAATATCCCTTCCAAAATTAGAACTGGAAAAAAATGGATTTAATGCAAATTCAGATATTAAATTTGAAATTAAAGAAAATGAAATAATAATAAAAAAGGAGGAAAATAAAATTACAAAAAAAGAAATATTAGAAAATATTAGAGGAAATGGTGGATTTGATAATTACGATAGATGGAATACAGAAGAAAAAGCAGAATGGGTTTTTGATAATTTTGACTGTTCTAAGTATGTAGCGAAGCAAGTTGCATACGAAATTTAACAAAAAAGGGTAGCCTGCACTAAGCTAAGCTACTCTTCTTTTTATTTCAATAATTCTCTAACTGTGTTGATTCCAACAATTCCATCTGCAACAAGTCCTCTGCTTTTCTGAAAATTAATAACTGCATTGTTTGTGTCATTTCCAAAACTTCCATCAATCCCATATATTCCTACAGAAAAACCTTTTTGATTTAATTTATTTTGAACCCATTTAACAAATTGACCTTTTGAACCTTTTTTAATGTTATTTCTGCTGATTGCATTAGTTGAAATAATACCAATATCATTATCTTCTACTAATTTACAACCAAAATCGTTATTTAAGGCTTTTTGTAATTCTCTAGCAGAATAATCCACTTGTTTAGGTTTCTCTTGAATTTGAGGCTGTTTTGTTTCAATTTGTGGTATTTCTGTTCCTCCTAACAGTGCATTAACTGTATTTGCCAATTCTTGGAATCTAGATTGCACATATGCACCTGGGCAAGTAGTTGCTGCGAACATATTATGTCTTGTCAAACTTCCGTTAGGAGTACCATCATATATAAGCTTGAATTCGTATCTTTTGCATATATCTACACATAATTTAACTAGAGAATTCCAAACCACATCAGATATCTTCCAATCGCCACCAATTTCTGAGTTAGAAAGTTCTATTGTGATTGCTTGGTAGTCATTTTCTCTCGAGCTAGAAGTCCAAGCTCTATTATCTTCTCCTACATAACAAGCTATTTCTCCATCTTTACCAATTCCGTAATTAGAACTACCTAATCTGCTAGGATTTTGGAATAACTCTCCACATCTTTGAGCAGAAAGCACTCCAGCCATTATATGTGGTGTTATTTTGCATACTTTTTGCCCATTTCTTCCTATATTAAAATTATTAGGATTAGCCTCTACCACTAATGTAGCCAAGTCTGATTTTACCATATTTATCCCTCCTTTTTATATTATTTAGGGGATTGCTCCCCTTATTTTTGATTATTTAGCAGGACGGCGTACCCTACATCTCTTCTAAGACCATCGCTGGCGTGATAGCTGCCTTGCTATCCTTAAATAATCATTAAACTAGAAACTTTCTTTGTTAGTTGGATTGTTTAACCCAGCTAGAACATTGATTACTGCTGTTACTGTATATGTAATATTTTGCACTAATTCAATTTTTTCTGGTATTATTGTTATAATTAATGCTGTAATAATGCTTATTAATTGTAATATAACAACTGGGCTTTTTAATCTGTTTTTTATTTCTTCTAAGTTCATAAAATCACTTCCTTTCCTTTAAATAACAAAATTCTTCTTGGATTCTATCAACTTTAACATCAATTTTGTCAATTTTGTCATTTACTTTTTCAGTAATGTTGTTGATAGTGTTAATGTATCTTATTTCTCTATCATTATTTTCTTTTTTAAGCTGTTCTTCTCTATTAATGCTATCTTCTTTTGTCTCTTTCACTAACTTTTCGTAATGCTTTAATGTGTACATAGATAACCACACTAACAAAGCACACCATATTCCGTATTGCCCTGCAATATTTAAAATATCATTCATGTTCTAACTCTCCTTGTTACTTTTACTTTTGTAATTTAATTCTATATTTAAAGGTTCAACTTCATCATCGACTATAATTTCTGTGTAATTTTCAAAACTCATCAAATTCGCTACTGCTTCTTGTTCTGCAGTGAATGGGGTTTCTGTTGGTGTTGCTAGTATGTAAGTTCCAGTTATATTGTTACTTGCAAGCCATGTTCTTGCTCCGTTAAGAGATACTTCAGTTAATCTACTTTTATTAATATTTAATGATACTAGAGTAGGATATTGCTGAATTGAACTTCTAATGTGCTCGTAGTCATCATTGTCTCCTGTCCAATAACCAAGTTTAAACTGTTCACAAAGTATCTTTAAATTATTTGTGACTAATCCACCAGGAAGAGCCTGAATTGTAACTCTATATGTATTTTCTAAAATTCCACCTAATGATATTATTTCGGTTCCATTAATTCTGTACGGTGCTATTCTTCTCACAACATTTTTATTCTTCCAATCAACAAAATCAGCTATGTAATATTTGCCATCTTTTACAACATTGTAGTTTTCTGTGTTAGGTACTTCTATTTCTCTAAGTGGTTCATTTAAGTATATTGCTTTTGTGTCGTTTTGGTATTGTACATACGTACTAGCTGTTGTGCCTTTTTCTAACATACAGTTTTCGTAAGCTAAATTTTGTTGTTCTATGTTTGTATCATTACAAACACCTAGAAATATCCAATCTCCTTTTGCTGCATAAAAAGAATAAGTTTTAATTGATGGATTAACTATAATATTTTGATAAGAAACTGAAGCTACTGGTTTTTGTTTAGTTATTAAAATCGTAAATCTATTGCTTATATTTTTTTTTGAAATTATATAAGTTCCATTCTCATATACTTTTCCAATAATTGACCTAAATCCTGTACCTTCTGCATTCGTAATTTGTTTTAAAGATGAATCGTACCATAAAAAAGTTTTTTCGCTAAACAAATTTCTATTATTACTCTGATATCCCAATTTATATTTTCCTGTATATTCTCCGCTTGTTACTAATCTGCCAACACTTTTTATTTCGCTCGGATATTCGGGTGTTGGTGAAGCTCCGTATTGCTCGTAAGTTTCGTTAGTACCATTTATAATTAGCATTGGATATATTGTTGTATTTACTATCTCTCCTATTTCTACTCTAATATATACTCTGCTAAAATTAATATCATTGCTCGGTGTATACAATGAATTATTGCCTATAGTCATATAACCACCGCTATAAAAATATAATGTTCTACCAGTAACATTTTTATACGTTATTCCTGCTTTAAGCGTCAAACTAGTGCAAATATCAGGTTCAGTTCTTGCCGTTGCTGTTCCTATAATAGTAATACTTTTGTCTAATTTAACAGTAAATGTTACGCCGTTTATAGTTTGTGTTGTCGCAGTGTTATTTAATAAATTTTTTCCGCTTCTTACATCTTGTTCACTGTTACCGTATATTTTCATGTTTCTTATTCTGTTCTTTAAAGTTTTGTTAAGTTTTAGGTTTGTACCACTTTTGAACTTGTTAAAACCTGTTCTAAATTGTTTTAATAACATTTTGCACCTCCTTTAATATTCAAGATATTGAATAATCCATTTTTCACTGTCATATGTAGCTAGTAACATATAATAAGAGTTTGCAATTGGAACTACTATATCTCCTACAATATTTGAACTAGTTGTTATAGTAGTTGGAGTAGCACCAGAATAGAATCTAACTAGTATCTCTTCTCCAGCTACGGCAGTTGTTGGGTATGCTAAATTTAAAGAACTTACAGTTCCTAAAGTATATACTTTTCCTGGAATTAATGTACTATCTAATGTTATGCCAGTTAATGGTTTTACACTTCTTACTATGTCATTTGTGTTTCCAGTTACAAATTTCAGATTCGCACTATCCCATACAATTATTTCTCCATCTATCAAAGCATTTTGCTCCGCTCTTGTTGCAACTGGTTGCTCATCGCCTTCATCCCCAATTCTTAAAATTCCATCTGCTGTAAGTCCTATTATTCCAGTGTTTGTTCCATCATATTTAAGAATTCTGAATCCACTTTTTATTTCTCCAGTTAATCCACCAGTTGCACCAACTCTAAGCGTAATGTTGTCATTAGTGCTTTTTACTTCTTCAGCGTGTGTTATATAACTTGTACCATTTTGTGTGATGTCTCCATTTACAGTCAATCCACCATTTATTGTTTGACTTACGCTAAAGTTGTTATTTGCATTTTTATATGCTAAATTTGTGTCATCAGTCAAATCGCTTGTTTTTGTTGGAACTACTGCATTTATTGTCAATGTTCCTTCATTTTGCTCTATTTCTATGTTTTGACCTTCTGCGACTAAAACTACATCATATCCATTTATCGTTGCATTATCGCCTTTTTCAGACATTAATTTCCAATAACTAGTATTAGATACCTCTTGTCCAATGTTGCCATTAACAACACTTATATAACTATTTCCATCTTTATTTACTACATCTAGTTTGCTATAGTTAGTAGCTACATTGTACTCGCCTTTATGTATAATCATTATTCTTCCTAGGTTTGTATTAGCCATTATATATTACCTCCTCTATAAATTTCCAGTGATAACCTTCACATGTTTTTCTCCTGTTATCATATTTGTTAAAGTATAAATTTTATACAACTTATTCATTTATACCTCCTAATGAGATTTCCAATTCTCCAGTTTCCTCATTTAATTCAAATCCTGCATTTGCTAGCTTTTCAGGTGTTACAATATATATGCAACCATCATCAGTATCAACATCAAATGTACTAAATGTAACTGCACTCACTAAATCTGTTGCTACATCTTTTACATTATCTATCTCTGCTTTTTTTACTGTGTAATTATCATTAAATTCACTTGTCTTTGCACTTGCATTATCATTGTAATCTTGTAATCCTTCTTCTATAGCTATATTTATATCTGTTTGCATTTGTTCAACATTATCTTCTATCTCTTGAACATTAGTGCATACATCATCGATTATTTGTTTCTTTGTTGCATAATTATCATTAAATTCTATAGTCTTAGCTGCTGAATTTAAATTATACTCTGCATATGTATTATTAACATCTGCTCTTACATCTACTGTGTCCTGCATTATTGCCTGCATTGTCGCTACATACTGTTCCCATACTGTGCTTGTTGGTACTTCCTCTTCTTCAACAGTTATACTATTATCTCCAGCACCCTTATACAACATTTTTGGAATCAAATTGGTACTTATTTGCTTTGTTTTTATTTCATTTTCTATGTTATATCCTACAAATCCTAATCTATATATACCCTCTTCTAGTTCAGGGATAATGAACTTGCCATCCATCAACCCCACAACTAAAGCAGTATTATTTCCATCAACAATAACCATTTTTATTGTCAAATTATCCCACTCAGAACTAAAACTTGTCTCTATTTCATAAAAATCTACAGCTCCCGAATTAAAGCTCTCTTCTTCGACTATACTCGCATAGTCCTTATTTATATTTATTTTCATTTTTCGCCTCCTAAACTTCTAAAATCCTAATTTGATAAAAGACAGTGAATGATACTGAACCCGCATAACAGTTAGTTGCATGAATATAGAAATAAGAACTATTTTCGCTACAAGTACCACATAAGCTTATAGCTGAATCTGAACTTACTAGACTACAAGTTAATATATTTTCTCCCAAAACATCTAACTCAGTTGGAATTCTTATTGAGCCTGGTGAATTCCATCCGTTTCCGTTAAGAGTATACGAAAGCCTACCTTTTTTAATCCACTCCTTGTGTGTTCCATAATTCAAAATCTTCCAACCGCTAGAATCGATTGTTTTTATTGCATCGGTAGTAACTTTTTTTCCTTGAACTGTCAATTCTCCAGTTACATTACCTCCTGTAACATCCAATTTGTTTCCAGTTCCACCTGAATTTTTTTTTAATTTATCTATTAAATTAGTTCTTATATTTCCAGTTTTATAGTAAATAAAATTTTCGTCTTTGATTGTAATTGCGCTTATATAGCTATCATATATATCGTCTTCAGTCTTGATTTGTACTATAGTTCCAATTTTCAGTTCAGTAACATCTATTAACTTACTTAATTTTGAAATTTTGAATTCGACTAAATGTTTGTAAGAATTTCCTTTAATAACATTTAAGCACTCATTATATGCTTCAGATTCTTTTTCTATACTTATTGTTTCTACTTCACCATCGGCTCGATTTGGATCATTCTTATCTGTTGTTGTTGTTCTATCTGTTTTTAGATATAAATTATATATATTTTCTGTATCTCTACAGTAGCAGCTAACTTTTGCTGTTATCTTATTTTCAAATATTTTGTTGTAATCTGTAACTTCAGCTAATGTTGTGTCAATTTTAACTTGATTTTGGATCTTATTTTCTATATCTATTATTAATCTTCCATTTTCGAACCTAAAATTTGTATAAATATTTGAATTTTGCCTACAGTTTGTTAAAAAAGTGTGAAAATTATATATAAAATTCTGAGAATTTGTGTTTTCTTTCTTTTTTGTATGTGAATGTATATAAATATCTATATAATCCAAATTAAGTATAGTATCATCTGACAATACAAAAAAATCAGCAATAGTTGTAGAAATAAAATCTTCTAAACCATTGCTGTCCATTATTTGTAAGTTTTTTTCTATTACTTTTCTATTGAAAATATTGGAAATATCTAAAGCTGTAACTGTAGCTATATTGTTGTTTTTCTCTTTTTGTACGTTTTCAATTACAAATAAAAACTGCTTATACAAACCATTTAGTACTATATAATTCCCATTTTTTAAGGAAGTATAGTATTTCATATTTATAATTGTTTTTGCATTGGTTTCTTCATCAAGATTTATTTCATAATCAATTATCTTAGAAACTGTAAGTATTTCAAGTTTTTTTTTGTTTAAAACAAATATTTCCATTTTAATTCCTTTCTATTTTGGAGTTTTCATGATTACGATTCTATAGTGAAATAAATCATTAGTCGGATTAGCGAAATTACCATTTGATTTAAAATAACAATTAAGCGTAACAGAATTGTTAGTTGTATTTAACATAGCATTTTTTCCGAAAGAGCTTCTAAGATATTTATTTCCGAAATCTCCATACGACATTTCTGTACCATATGTGTAATTAGTTCTGCTATCTAATCTTATACCTGTTGACATAACTACACAATCATCTGCAATAAAACCTGTTGGAAGATTAGCTGTTGCAGTTCCACTTAATTCTGATGATCCAACGCTTCCAGTCATATAGAAACTTCCTTCAAGTACAGCATATTCATTTTGATTCATATATTTTTTTCCGATCAGAATTAATGATATTATTACAACTAAGATTATTAGTAATTTCCAAATTTCCATTTATTGTCCCTCCAGTTTTTAAAAAATATAAACTCTCATCCAAAACTGAATTTAAATTTGATTGAATTTGAGTTATTAATTCACCTGTTTCATCTTGAATTGAATCAAAAATACTTTGAATGTCAACAAAAGTTCTTTTGTCCGTAAAATTTGTAATTATATTATTTTCTAATTTAAATCTAGAAAATTCATATTGATATAATGTATCTGTTGTTACTAATTCTGGATAATTTGTTGTACCTTTTATAATTTTAATACTTGCTTGATTCAATTCTGTAGTAGTGTTTATCTTTGTTAAATCAATTTCACAAATTAATTTGTAGAATCCATCTTCTATTACATTTACTGTTTCGTTCGATATAATTTCCAAAAATCTACCTTTAATAACAAAAAAACCAGCTCCTATTGTGGCTGAATTCGTTGTGTTAGATAGTGCACACCCTTGAACAACCCCATTTTTTTTATTTAAAAAAGTGTCTATAAAAAGCGCGAAGCATTCAGAGGTAAATGTTTGCAAATTAAAAACATGTCCTTTTAACATATTTTCCTCCTTCTCTAAACTGATAAAAAATAAACATATATTGTTAACTTAGCGCTTGTTATATCACTATCTCCACTCAATCTAATTTGACTTAATCCGATAGGCAATTTGAAAAAATTAGTGTTATTCAAACTCAAAGTATTAAATAAGTTTATTGTTTCAGTTTCTGTTTTTTTAAATATATACAAATCTGTATCTTTTGTACAAAACAAAAGTTTTTCTCCAGTTTGTATAGTTAAATTATTTAAATATAATTCATTTATTATATTATTATTTCCATCCAAAATTTGTATTTTAGGGTTTTCTACTCCTCCATTAATTTCAAGAAGAAAAGGAGCTTCAACATGTCCTTTGTTCTCGAAAATCAAATTTCTAACATCATATCCGCTAAATACACTGTCCCATTTGAAATCCCAAGTTATCTCATTTTCTTCTTTTTCAATTGTGTAAGTAACTTCTTGAGCTTCGTACCACGCAGTTTTCATTATCATATTAATTTTGGTTTTTAAATATATATTATCTATTTCATTTTTTGTTAAAGAATCTATATCGAAATCTCTATAATATATTTTTTCTGTTAAATTTATAAAAATTTTGTAAGCTAATTTTAATTCTTTTGCTAATGTACAAAAATTTACAAAAATATTATAATTTGTATAATTTTTAAAATTTAATTCAGCCGAAATTTGTTGTTGTTCAATTTTAAAATTATTCTGAAAAAATGAACTTCCAACCTGGCTATATTCACGTTTATAATTCAATCCAAGCCCAGAAGGGTCAGTTAAAAAGCAATAATTTTTAATATCGTTTAATAAAAATTTTTCTCCTTTTTCATTTAAAATAAAAAATTCTCTCAATATACTAACCCCCCTCTGGTATTTACATAATTTAAAGAAAATTCTCCAACGACTTTACCGTCTAATATAACATTTGGCTTAAATTCGGAAAAAACCTCTTTAAACATAGATTTGAAATTGCTTAATTCGGATGTCTTTGAATTTAAATTTGACGTAACATCAAAATTTGTAGGAATTGAATTTTGCATGTCTTTTGATATTTTACTCATTTTTCCTGTAAATCCTACCCCGATTCCTTCTGCAAGATAGTTTCCAACTTCTTTTTCCATTAATTTTGAAGGACTTTTAATTCCGAAAAAATCTTTAATTGCTTGAGTGGTTTTTCCACATAATTCTTTTACTTTGTCTATAAGCCAATCTTTAGCACCCGCGATTCCTTCTCCTATACCCATAATTAAATTTTTTCCAATTTCCATCATTTTGTCTTTGTAGCTCATTATTGATTCGAATAATGACATTATTATTATTGGTATTTTTTCATTAATTTTTGGAATTGCTTTAATTAGTCCTTCTCCCAATTTTATTGTTAAATCAAAACCAGCTTGAGATATTTTTGGTAAATTTCTAGCTAATGCGTCTACTATTTTTTCAATTATTATTGGTGCTTTCTCAATGATTATTGGCAATGCAGTTATTAATCCGTCCGCAAGAGCAATCACTAATTGTATCGAAGCATCTATTATAACATCTATATTATTAAGCAAACTTTCAACTAGTGTGAAAATTGCAGTAATTGCTATTGGTATTAAGTTTGGTAATGCAGAAACTAAACCCTGCACTAAGTTTAAAAGTAATGTGACTCCAGATTCTATTATTGTAGGTAAATTTTCTATTATTGTATTAGATAAAGAAGTAACAATCCCTAATCCGAAATTTAAAATTTCTGGTAATTTTTCTACTAGTCCAGAAAAAAATAAACTAATAATTTGATTAGCTGAATTTATAATTTTTGGGAAATTACTAGATATTCCTTCAACCAAATTTTTAACGAGTTGAAACGCAAATTCAGTAAATTTTGGTAATTCTTTTATTAATTCTTCTGCAATAGATGAAATCATTGTAGTTAGTTGGCTTATTCCTTCAGACATATTTGTTGTTCCACCGAACAAACCGTTAAAAATAGTTAAAGCTTGATTAACAACAGGTAATAGTTTAGATCCTATTGTATTCGATAAGTTTTGCATATTTAATTCTGCAATTCTGTGTTGATTTGCATAACTTCCGCTTGTACGTGCAAAATCACCTTGTGCATCCGCAGAAACCTTCATTAGATAGTTATATCTTAATGTTGTTTTTTCAGCTTCTGACATTGTGTTATATGTCTTTTTAAGTCCAGAACTTAAAGCAAAAGTTTCTAAGTTGGCAACAGACATATTTATACCTAATTGCTTTAATGGTTCTGTTTCTCCTGAAATTCCACTTCTTATTTTATTAAAGGATGTCTCATGATCCAAATTATAAAAAGATGCAAAGTCCGCAACTAATCCAGTTAGCGAAGTCGACATTTCTAATACTTTTTTATCATTAAGTTGCATTGATTTAAGCATTGCTCCTAATGTTCCATTGTATTTTTTTGCGTTTAGTTCGCTAATACCATAAGAATTTGCCGCTTTCTTACTCCAAGCATCGATTGTTTCTGCACTTTTTCCAAATGTTACATCTACGACATTTTGAGCCTCTTGCAAATTACTTGCGCTTTCTATTCCATCCCTAACAAAATTAAAAAATTCTCTTCTTAGTTCTGCAACTACAGATGTTAATTTTTTAAATCCGCCAATTATAGCTTCAGATATAACATTTGCTTTTATTAAATCTCCCATTTTTATAGAAGATTTCCCTACTTTTTCTTCTCCGTCTTGAAGCTCATAAAGTTGTTTAGTTGAGTCTTTTGTCTGTTTTTCCATATCATATAACTTAATTTCAGCACCATTTAGCTGAGACTTCATTTTTTGCACTTGAATACTATTTTCTCCATATTCAGTAGTTAGATTTTTTAATACATCTTTTAAATTTTTAATATTATCTTTTTGTTCATTTATTTTGCTGTTAATTCCTTCATATTCGTTTTTTGTTTGTTTTATTGATTTATCTCCAACCTCGAACTGTATATTAGATAATTTCAATTCAGTTGACATTTGTTTTAAAGAGTCTGTTATTTGTTTTAAAGCTTTTCTATATTCGTTTTCTCCAGCAAGCTTTACTGTTCCGCCCAAAACTACTCATTTTTCCTCCTTTCTTAGATATACAAGTATATATCCAAAAAATTAAAACGGCTTAAAATTGATTCTCGCACGTCTTTTTTTAATCTGTTAACCACTCTCCAGCACGATTTTTTTCTTCTTCAATTTTAGCATAACTTAATTTAGAAAGATTGAAATCGTAGTTGTTTTTGTAATGATTGTATATTTTTATAAATTTAGAAAGGGTCATACGACCCACTTCTTTTTCTGAAAAATGCAGCAAACAGTGTCCAATCCACAAAATCCAAGAAAAATCTATTGGACAATCCTCATTTTCTTGGATTACACGTTTTTTTCTTCAACCTTAGTAGATTCTATAATATTATCCATAGCCCTTTTTGTAAGATTATTTATTCCAAATTTCGTTATTAACCTTCCCACTTCTTTATCTGATAATAGTTCTTTTTTGTTTTCAGTTTTTTCATTTTCGATATCTAATCCTTCATTAATCATAGCTCCGATACCAAATTTTAAAGCTTTAACATTTATTTCTTCGTTTTCACGATCAATCAAATCGCTCCATTTACCCATTGTCTCATATTCATCCTGTATTTTTTCCATTACGTTTAAATTGAAAATTGCAGGATACTTTAATCCATCTAGTTCGAATTCTGTCATTTTTTCTAACATTTTTCTTCCTCCCAAATAATAAAAGACAGATTACTCTGCCTTTTTATTAATTTTTTCTTTAAAAAATTCCTTATTATTTTCAAAAATTTCTTTTTCTATTTCATATTCTTTTCCAACTTCAAAAACAAATTTTCCATCCTTTTGGCACATGTTTGTGCAAATTACTTTAATCATTTTGTTCCTCCAATCCTTAATTTTTAAACAGAAGGAGTTAATAAAGTGTTTAAATAAATTTCTGCTTCTGCCTCTGTTGTAAAAGTTTTGTGTTTTTCCCAAATTCCAACTGCTAATCCATTTGTTATTTTAACTAATGGTAATACTGTTCCCTCCATGTTTGTTGTAGAAAATTCAATTGATTCGCCTTGTGTTTTTCTATCTGTTGTTATTTTTGTAAATTTAACACGTGGGAAGAACTCAACTTTATATTTTTTAGCTCCATCTACGACCTTAATAACAATATGTCCAAAGCCACATTCAGGCGAAACATCTGCAATATTAGATGTTACTTCTGTTGTAGTAACAATATTTCCTAATAATGTAGCACCTATCTCATCATTGTCATCTGCAACAATTAATGATAAAGTACCTTTTTTAAAGCTGTAATCTGCTTCTGCTAGAATGTCATCTGCATATAATTCCGCACTATTGAATTCTGGAGCAAATTTACTTTCAATTATTTTTGTTAAAATTGGAACTGTACTATTTGTTAATGTTTTATATTTGTTTGTGACTGTGTCTATAAGATTATATTTCGCTTTTTTTAATCCTTTTCCTGCCATTGTATTTTCATCTCCTTTTCAAAACTAATTGTTTTATGGTATAGTTTACTTTCTTCATTATAATTTTCCGTGTTGTCTTCTACCCAAATCCAATCGTTATTTTTAAATCTTTTTTTAATTTCTTTAACTATATTTAAAAAATTGCCATTGCTATAAATATCTATATCTATTGTTGTTTTGCTGTACTGAATTTCATCGTCATATGCAATTAATGGTTCTTCATTAATTATTGTCCACAAGACATAAGTTTTAGATCGTCCATCATATTTTATGTGAGATACCTCAATTTCAATATTATTAATAATTAAATTAGATAATATATTTTTTATTTCTTCATTCATAGTTACTCCTTTGGCAAAAATTTTTCTATTTCATTTTTCATAATTTCCTCTATTTCTTTTTTATTAAAAGATTTTCTAAAAAACGGCTTCTTAGCCTCTCCAGAAATCGAACCGTACTCTCTTGCACTAGCAATTAGGGATATTGGTATGCCATTTGGATATTTTTTTGTTTTTTTGTCTTCATCATATCCATAAAAAGCTATTTTTGTAACTATTTCGTCTTTTGAGTTTTGATAAGTTTTTGTAACTTTCAATCCTTTTTCAAGACTTTTTATAGTTTTAAATGATTTTTTCATATTTTTTAAAACATTCTCATAAACTTTTTTTGCACCTTTTTGAGTCATACCGTCCTAGTATTTTTGGAATATCATTTTCTAACTCTTCAAAAATATGTATTAAATTATTTGGGAGTTCTTGTTTAAATCCTGCCATTATTTTTGTACCAACCTCGTTTGTATTTCTAATTCTATATTAGCTTCATTTATATTATTTAAATATTCAATTGTATATATTTTATTATTATATTTTAAGATCATATCTCTTGTTATTTTTTTTTTGGGGAATCTAATCGTAAAATTTGTATATGCCTTTTCAAAATCCGTATTGTTTAATATTAATGTATAACCTTTTGTTGTTTTAATTTCTGCAAAACAGGAAAGGATAATGTTTTCAGTTTCTGTTATGAAACCTTCATTATCCTCATTTTTAACATTTTTATATATAGATATTTTTTTATTATATTTTCCTGGATTCATATTAAATTCCTAGTATGCATATTAAGAATAGTTTGTACTGTCTTATTAATACTTTGTTTATCGACATATAATGTTCTATTATCATACATATCCTGACAGAGCATAAGCACTACAATCACAAAATCAGAGAAACTATCTAAGCTCTCATCTTTTCCATTTCTTGATATTCCAGTATAATTTTCAATATAATTTTTGGCAATCTCTAAATACATTTCAATTTCTTTTTCAGTATCTGTATTTATTTCAGAAATTCTTAAATAATTACAAACATCTATACTTGTTATTTCACTTATTTTCATTTTTTTCCTCCTTCAGAAGCACACAACTAGTCAGCAGAACCACTTATAGCTACTGCTATTTTTTGTGTATCTTCTACTTTAGAGTCGATCTCTCCCCAAGCAACAACGCCAATTGCGTGTTGTGAAGCATAAACTTCATTTAAAATTTGAATTTCAGATTGTTCACTTTCTTTAACTGCTAGTCCAGAAAAATCACCAAACATTATAACTGGTTTTGAAGCTGTTCCTAGTGCTATTAAATTATCTGAACAATAAACATCATTTCCCATCAGTTTATAACTCCACCTTGCTGTAGAATCTTTCTCCAATAAATAATTTCCTTGTCCGTCTTTTAATTTTCTTATTGATTTTCTTGTGGCTTTGTTCATTACCCAAATTCCTTCAATTCCATAAACGTCTGGTACTAATTCTTGTAAGTCTATTAATTCATCTGAAGTTACAGAAGATTTTTTAGCTAATGTTACTTTCATGTTTGTAGAATCATAAGACCCAACAATTCCAGAAACTTTGTTTGTTGTTCCATTCAATAGCTCACCTTCTAAAAATTTAGCTATTTTTTTAGACATTTTAGCAACAACATAATCTGTTAATCTAAAATCAGAATTTCTTAATAAAGATTTAGAAATTTTAGTTAGTGCACCGTACAGATATCCTGTTAACTCTATAGTTCCAGTTTTGTTTGAATGGCTTGTTAGATCTGTAAATTCAGTGGCATAAGCAACTGTGATAGAATCACTCGTTTCGTCTTCTTTTGGTATATTAACAGTTCCACCCATTGTATATTTAGTTGCTAAACTATAGATTGGGCATATTTCTTCAACTTTAGAAATTATTTTTTGTATAATTGTTTTTGGGATAACTGCACCATTATCACCTTTTGTTAATTGTGTTTCTGTGTTTTGATATGATCCTGTAACGCTGTTTCTAATATATCCAGCAAACGATTTAATTTCTTTTTCTTCTTGAGTTAATTCTACTTTGTCAACTATTTCTTTCTTTTCCATTTTTTCTAATTTCTCCTTTCTAGCTAAAGTTGCATCAATATTTTTTATTTCTATTTCAATTTCATCAAAATTTGCAACTTCGTTTTCGTTCATAGCTCTGTTTTCGATTTTTACTAAATTAACAAGATTTTCTAATTTGTCTTGTAATTCATTTCTTTTTTCTAACATTTCTTTTTCGTTCATTTTTTTACCTTCTTTCTTTTTTAAATAAAAAAAACAACTAGTTTGTTACAACTAATCATTTATTTTTTTATACTAAATAATCTTTTTTCAAAATCAGAATAATCAAATTTTGGATCTTCTTTGTTGATATTTTTTAAATTTTCTGGAACATTTTTGTAACGTTTTATCATGTCCGAAATACAAGCTACGGCTTGATTTTGTTCTTGCAACAAAACAACATTGAAAGTCTCAGAAACTTCTTTGGCTCCTAACCAGCTTTCAGCATTAATCAACTTTTTGATATCATTTTCACATTTTTTTGATTTTTTCATGTACAACGGTATCATAGTACTATCTTCAATTGTATTTAAAACATCAATACATTTTTGAAAATCATTAGCATTTCCAACACACCAATTAATTGGCTTGTGTATCATAACTATAGAATTATCATATATATTAATATCATCTCCCAGCATGAGTATAAATGTTGCGGCAGAAGCACAAAGACCGTCAACATAAGTATGTATTTTAGTTCCAACATCTTTCAATCTTTGTAGCATACTGCAAATTGTTGTTGCAACAAAAACCTCCCCTCCTGGAGAATTAATATAAATATTTAGATCTAATACATTACCAATTTCATCGAGTTCTTTTTTGAAATTTTGTAATCCTACTAAATTTTCATTTTTTTCTCCTGTCCACCAGTCTACGTCATCTGTGACAATTTCACCATACAAATACATATCTGCACTTGTTTTAGTAATATTTTTAAAAGAATAGAATTTTTTATCCATTTTTATCACCTCCCCCTACATTGCTTGTTTTATCAGTGTTAGGAGTATAGATATCTCCAGTTTCTGGATTCAATAAAACGCTTCCTAAACCTAAATTTATCACATCTAATCCTACAAGTTTATCTAAATCTTCTTTATATCTAACTTCATTTCTAGTTAAAAAACCTGAGTCTATTGCTATTTTGTATGCTTCATAGCGTTCTTTTATCGAACCCTTCATTAATTCTGTAAAATCTGGTGCAAAATATAACAGATTTTTTTCTTTTTCTAAAAGGCAATCTCGATTCAAGGCAATGCAAAAAGCATTAGCAATTGGCATTATTGCTCTTTTTATAAAATCATCATAATCTTTTCCAATTTGAAAAATTTCTTTCATTTCATCGCTAAATGTTTTTGTTTTTTGATTTAATTGATTTTCGACAGAATTATTACTTGATTCTTTAAATTCCATTCCATCATTCAAAATCACACAACTAGAATTACCAGAATAATACTCATTCCAAGCTTTTTTTAATGCTTCCATAGATTTAATGTCCAATTTTGACTTTGACATTAAAAAACCTTTTTTACTTCCTCCAGTTTTCATTAAATCTAATTCTAATCTAATTCGCTGAAATGCTGAACTTAAAGAATTATTTATTTGTTCTATTAATCCAATTCCAGATGCCCCATCTTTAGTATTTCTTAATAATTTTATAAATTCATAACTTTTATATTTTTTAGAATCTATCATAAATTCAATTTGTTTATTTATTTTATCTGTATTTTTGTATATTTGTACATACATATCTTCTACATAATTTAATCCTATAATTTTATTTCTTTCTTTTTTAATGTAGGCGTACCCGCCTTTTCCTAATAAATAATCTTCACAAATCGCCTTTTTGAATTGAAAACCATCTAAAGAATCACCAGTTTCATAATTAACTATCCTGTTCCTTAAATCTTCAGATACTTTTTCAGTTATTTTTTTGTTGTTTTTATTTGTTTCTCTATACAACTCAAAAGGAATCATAGCAAACGTATTGCTAATTAATTCAACATATCCAGCAACGCTTGGTATATTCATTGCTTGTCTTCTTGTTAAAACCTCACTATCTAATAATGCCTTTAATAATACATCATCAACCGTAGCCACTGTTTCATTTTTTATTTTTAAAAAATCAAATATTCCCATTTTTATCACCTCCTTCTCTAAAAAGATTGAACCACAAATCCATCATTTTGCATATTTTGTTGCAATAAATATGTTGCTATTATAGTACTTACAACCATATCAACCTTTCCGTTAGATTTTTTCTTGTGAATATATTTGTTTAAATTTGTGTCTTCTACACATCTGGAATTTTGAAAATTTATTTCATAAAGTTTATCTCCATCATAACTGAATTTTTTTTCTAAAATTGATTCTAATATTAATTTAGTTGGCTGATGTAGTATACTAGAATGTTGTCTTACTTCTACAACCGTATATCCAGCATTTTCTAGTTTGTTGGCTGTAGATATACAATTCTGTCTGTCGTATCCAATTTGAACAACATTTACTCCCATTTTTTCTTTTAAGCTCATAATAAAGTTTTCAACGAAAGCGTATGAAATAACCTCATTTCCACATGCAAAACAACTTCCCTCAGCGATAAATCTCCTATAATCTGTTCTTTCGCGTCTGTTTTTTTCTTCAATTCGATCTGCTGGAATAAATGCCCAACTTTTAACAAAAATCATATCGTCTTCAAAGGTTACAATAGATACAGATGTATTATCATTCGTTAAAGATAGATCTAATCCAACATAAACATCTTTTCCATTCCAGTCAAAAACACCTCTTGCATTTTTACATGCTCTTAGTTTGTCAAGCGGAACATATTCTTCTCCTGAGCTCGTTGGCATAAAATAATTCATATGTTTTGTAAGAAATTCAGTTCTCTCTGATGGTTTTGCTAAAGCATTTTTTCTACTATCTTTAATTTCATCATAATTTTCTTCGATTCTTAACGGATTAGCCATTTGCAAACCTATATCATCCCACAAATGTCTTTCTTCTGCATAATAAACTAATGCAAACAATCTTTCATTTTCCTCTAATCCTTTGTATATTTTTTTTAAATATTCTAATTCATCTAACATTATTGATTTATCTTCTGCATAAGCAGTTGTCAATTTAAACATTAATGGATTTTTTACCGACAATTGTCCTGATTTCATCGCTGTAACATTAGAATTATCTTTCATTGCACCAAATTCGTCAGCAATAAAGGCGGACGGTCGTATGCTATTATTTCTATTAGCTTCTGCTGTTCTTGGCTGATAGAATGAATGTGTTAAAGTACATTCAACTCTACCTGATAAGGTTTTTGGAATGTTAAAATATTGCCCAACTAGTGGACTAGCAGTTAATATTTGTGCTATCGCTTTTTTTACTTCACCTGCCAAGTCTCTGTCCAAACAAATAGAATAAAATTCAGAATATTCGTCTTCTGTGAGCATTAATACAATAAAAATAATCGCAGCTAAAAAAGTTTTTGAATTTTTTCTCGGAATAAACAAGTCAACTTCTCTGTATCTGAATTTATTAGAATCTGTTTTATATCTCCAACCAAAGATATTTGCAATAAAAAAAGCTTGAAAATTTTCCAAACCTTCTAGAATGCTTTTTCCAACTATGTTATTTAAACCTGTTGCATAATTTAACAATTTTAAAATTCCTTCAACTATTTCAATTTTTTTTGTGTCTAGGTAATATATATAATGTTCATTTTTTTGTTTTTCTAAATCTTCTAAAAACCATTCACACTGTTTTGTAACCTCAAATGTTGTAATTTCTTTTTTGTTTACAACATCTTTTGAATATTGTTTTGCTTTATCTAACAACACTAAGCTTCACCCCTCAAAACCTTAAGTAAAGGATTTTCTTCTTTTTCAATATTTTTTGGAATTGATCTTAATTGACTGGCAATTGTCATTATATTTTCTTTTTCAATATCTAGCATCATTTTTCTTTTGCTTTGTAATTGTTTGTCTATATCAATTATATTTTTATTAATATTTGTTATTAATGTATAAAATTCTTTTGTATTTAAATCTTTATTTTTTATATATTCTTCTTCTAAATTAGAAAGCTGTTTGGAAATTTGTTCTTGTTTTTGTTCAAATTCTCTACATTCTGCATAAATAATAGCATATCTATTTATTATATTTTCATACAGTGCGTCGTCTTTTTCTATCTTTTTCAATAATTCAACTATTCTTTTAAATTCTTTGCTTGCTGTTTTATTGTTTTTTGTTTCATTTTTCATTTTTATATTTGAATTGCTTTGTAATTTTTTTTCGTATTGCTCTCTTACTAATAACTCTGATTTAGTTCTATGCGACCTCTTTTCATTTTTTAAAATTACTAATGGTTTTGATGGTCTTGCCACGTTATGTCACTTCCTTTCTATTTTGGGAGTATTTTTAAAGCGAATGAGGCTAGTTAGTCTACAGTTTAAAATGCTCAAAGCGTTTGTACTACAGGGGGGTATTTAGTATTATGTTAATAAATTGTTTTGTTCATTTATTATTTTTTGTATTTCTTTTCTTTTTATCTTGTTTGACTCTGCTAATTCATGGTGATATCTACATAATGTTATTAAATTATTGTTATCTAATGCAATGTCTATATTTTCTGTGATTGGAATATTGTGATGAACTGATAACTCTTTAGTGTTATATTTATCTTTAGTATTATGTAATTCTCTTATACAAATTTGGCACATATATAGATCTCTTTTTCTTATTTCTATGCTTTTGTTTGTCCATTGTGAAGACCTTCTAAACTTATCTTCCAATGTTATTTGTTTTTTTTTAAAGTGTGTGGACATACATGATTGTATGGAACTATACCACAAATTTTACAGGTTTTAAACATTTTATTCTCCTCTACTTGTTTTTGCAAATTTTAAAAAATTCGCAATACTCACAATTTTTTTCTTTACACTTTTTCCTTTTGAATTCTTTTTCTTTATAATTCTTGTTTCTTTTGTATTCTTCGTCAATTAATTTTGCTATATAACTAGACTTCATGAGCAAATCCTTCTTTCGTACATAATAAAGACCTCCAATTCGGAAGTCTTTACATTTTCTCTATTTTACTTATATCATATTTTTATAGGGTCATTCTAGGTCATTTCGGGTCATTATTTCATAAATCTTATTTCCTTTTTTTAGAATTCTTTTGGTCTGTTCATAACTATAGTTTATGTATACGCTTACTTCTGCAACTGTTTTATTGTTAATATATTTTGCATACATTGCGTTTTGCATTGGCTGTTCTATTTTTTGTATTATATATTTTATTTTATTCTCTTGATTTTCTAACTGTTGAATTATTCTAGCAGTCTCATTCGCATTATCTACTATGCTTGCTACTATATTTCCTAATTTATCATTTGATGACGAACCTCTTGGCATATCCGATAATGTAATAGTAATTTTTGTTGCTCTTGTTTTTAATTTTTCTAATTCATCAATTAGTATATCTATTTTATTTTTATTATGTATATAATTTTTTAATTCTTGAGGAATATTCATTCTTTCGTACCTCCTAAAAAACCTTTCTGTAATTAGTGCAATTTCCTTTAGTTGAGTTATAATTTATTTTTTTATTTAAACCTAAATCATATTCTGAAAAACAAGTTTTGCAACCTATTTTAATATCTTCAAATAAATATAATTTCTCGTTAACCTTTTTTATAAATTTGTATTCTCTGTTGTTCTTTGTAATTATTTCTATCATTTTGTACCTCTTTTCCAATATATAAGCAAACTATACTACTTGCAAGTAATACTATAATTGCTAATACATATAATATTTTTTTAATCATTTGTGTTCTCCTATCTTAAATTAAATTTCATTTATATCTTTAATCAGTTTGTCGCCAAAATCCTTCCAAGTTTCATATCCGCCCTTATATCCACTTGTAATTATAATTTCTTTGTACATATTTTCTCTTAATTTGTTAACTAATTCTTTGTTGCAGGTGTAATATGTATCCTTTTCAATGTTTTTATTTACTATAATTCCTTCTTGAGTTGGTGTATTTGTCAAATATTCTACATCAACTTTATAATATGTTCTAAATAGTGTTTGTACTGTATCTACTGCTGTTATTCTTGCTCTATCATAATCATTTGTTTCTTGATAATTAATAACTCCAGTGAAGTTAATTGATATAAAACTTACTATACTTAATGCTATACTAATAAATCCTATGACCCCAAAAAAATCTGCATTGTTGCAACTATAACTATACATATATATTACACAGCTCGCACCTAAAACTAAAAATATAATTCCTAAAATAACTCCTATCACCTTTATTTCCTCCTATAATCCTAATTCTTCTAATGTGTATTCCTTATCTACTTCCATATTTTTGTAATATTGTCCAGCTTTAAATTCTGGTAAATAAGAAAGTATTACTTCTTCACCTATAAACTCTATAAATTCTAATGGTTCTCTATAATATTTTCCTTTAGAAATAAATCTAATTCTATATCTAAACGGCTTAATTGCATTGCTTAAGTATTCTTTTTCTTCTTCTGTTAATATTTCTTTTGCTTCTTGTGCTTCTTCTATTAACTCAATGTCGTGTACTGTGTAAACACAAGACGTATATTTCCCAATTTTAGTTACATATGCCAAATTAGAGGCACCAAATATATCAAAATCATCATTTGCTATATTTACTATTGTTCCTATTTCACATTTTCTAATAATTCTTACTTTATCTCCAACTTTAAATTTATTCACTATCTTTCCTCCTGAATTCCAAATTCAAACTTTACTATTTGTTTTTCGTATTTTTCTAAATCTTCCAATTCGTCTAATGTGAAATTATTACTATATAATTTTTTAATTGTTATATATTCTAAGTATCTTTCTTCTTCTTCTTCTTTTAAAGTTTTAAACATTTTATTATCATTTATTATGTAATTTAATAATTTATTATATTCTTCTAATTCTTTTACAACTTTCACTTTATCTCCAACTTTAAATTTATTCATATTTCCTCCACTCTTCATTTATTTTTTGTATTCTTTTTCTTATCCAAACTGTATCTCCACAAATTGGGCAACTAAAATTTTCATTAAGAACATCTAATATTGTATTTTTATATTTTTCAATAAATATTTCTTTATCTTTTTTATACATTTTTTCCATTTCTAAAATATATTTATTTTCTATATCTTTATTCATTATATTTCCTCCTTTTCAAAACTTTTTTCTAAATATTCCTCAAATTTTTCATCATTTTCTCGTTTCATCTTTTTTTGTTTGTCTCTTGCAAACTTGTCCAAAACTGGTATAACTTGGTCGTAATCAGCTAGTATTTTAAGAAATTGAAAATATATTATCGCCTGGTCAAACTTCTCTTTTGGTTCTATATTGTCATTTTCTAATAGTTTTGCGTTTTGTTTAGTTAACATATCTACTACTCTATCAATAGCTTTTTCGCTTATTTTGTTACTGTAAACTGGTATATCTTTCATTTCTCCAGTTTCTACTTTTAAACTTTCTTTAAATTTATTCATTCTTATTCCTCCTAAGTTCATTTGCAACATAACCTTTATATTATATTGCATTAACTATTATTCTAATTAATCTTTATGTACCAACATTTTTAACTTATTTTTAATTCTAATTAGTTTTTATCATTTTCTTCCCCATTTTTAACAATTGTAAAAGTAACTTTTTTTGTTGCTATAATTCCAAATAAAAATCCAAACAACAAACCTATAAAAAATACCATATTATTTTGCTCCTAACTTTCTTATTTTTTTGATTTTAAATCCATTATTACAAAATTTATATTCTTTAACTTTTGGTACTTCTTTTTTTTTGTAATAACAACCTTCGCAAGTTTGTTCGCCTTTACATTCTAAATTATAATTATCACACATATTTTGTACCTCCTACTTTTCTTGAGTATTATTTATTATTCCGTCAACATCAATTTCAAGCGAATAAATTTGATCTCTTAATAAATTTATTTCGTTTTGATTACTAATTTGTGTTTGTTCTATATTTTTTACTGTATTAACTTTGTTGCTTAATTTATCAATTTTATTATTTATTAATATTATTGCTGTAATATTAATAATAACTATAATTACTAGTGTTACTTTTATCATATTATTTTTTAAGTCTATTATAATTTTTTCTTCTTTTTTAAATTTCATATTAATCTCCTTACTATCTAATAATTCTCCTGAATTCACTAAAAGATTTGTTAAATATCATTTTCACTTTTCCTGTAGAACCAGCTCTTTGTTTAGCAACTTTAATGTTTATGTCAACTATCGGATCTTCATTATCCTCATTGTCCTTATAAAGAAATATTACATTATCAGCGTCTTGTTCTATAGAACCACTTTCTCTTAGATCTGCAAGGGTTGGTTCCATTCGACTCGCATTTCTATTAAGCTGACAAAGTCCTATAATCGGAATCTTAAGCTCTAAACTTAATAATTTTAATGTTCTGCTTATATCTGCTACTTCTTGTTCACGAGAATTGAATTTGCCACTATTTTTTACTAATTGAATGTAATCTATTATTAATAGCCCTAAATTGCTTTTATTTTTCATTCTACGAGCCAAATTTTCTATCTGTTGAATCGTTCTAATATTAGTAAATAAATGAATTGGTAATTCTGATATTTCAATGCTTGCTTTGCCAATATTCTCTTTGTCATTATTATCTAATGTTTTCATTCTCATTTTGTATGAGTTCAAATGGGCTTTTTTTGCTAACATTTTTTGAATTATCTGCGTTTCACTCATTTCTAAGCTTATAATTGCTATTTCGACTCCATTTTTTGCTATTTTTTCTGCTATTTGCAAAGCGAATGTTGTTTTACCTATTCCGCGGTCTTGCTCCTATAATCGTCAACTCTTGATTGTGCAATCCACACGTTATCTCATCTAAATCTATCATTCCTGTGTACAACTTATAATCTTCTTTTACTGTAATGTTTTTTTCAATTTGTTCTACAGTTTCAATAACTTGTTGTACAAATGTTTTTTCTTTTGAATTTATTTCGGATATTTTTATTAATTCTTTAATTAAAATTTGATTGTGTATATCTATGTTATCTATATCATTTAAATCTGAGATAGTTTTTTGTATTAATTGTATCGTTTTTCTTTTTTTTGAATTTTCAATTAAAGTATTATATAATTCATTAGAATTATGAATTCTTATATATGTTCCTAAATCCGCCAAATATTCTAAGAAATTATTATTATTATCTTTTATTTTATTATTTATATTTAATATTGTTATTTCTTTTTTTTCCGATTTCAGATCATTTATTGCATTTATTATTTTTTTGTGTTTTAAATTCACAAAATCTTCTGAATCAAGTAAATAATCTTCGTTTTGAAAAATTATATAATATAATAAGGCTTTTTCTATTTCATCATCAAACATTTTTTGCACCTCTTTTCTTTAATTCGTCTAGATATTGATCAGGTGTAAGATTTTCTTCTGATTGTAATGATTTTTCTATTATTTCTCTACTTATACTTTTTGAATTCTTGTTTTTATTTTCGATATTTTCTATATCTAATATTGTTTTTACTCCATTATTTTTCCAATTTTTTAATATCCCAACAATGTATTTACAATTTCTGATATTTGCTATTGAACTTCTATGTATAGCCTCAACAATAACATCTGCATTAAAAATGTCTAAATACGAAAATAATATATTAGCTGCTGCAGGCGTTATTAATCCTATGTTTTCTTCATATTCTTTAGTTATTTTTGAAATATCATTATCTTTATCTAATTCTTTATCTTTATCTAATTCTTTATCTATATCTATATCTGTTGCGTTACTTTGCGTTACTGTAACGTTACATGTAACGTTACTTTCGTTTAAAGTTAATTGCTTTTGCTTACTCCTGTGCTGAGATACACGTTTTCTTGTTTGATCTCTTATTTTTTCTAAACCACAAACATTTTGATATTTTTCCCAGTTACTTATACAATAAATGTTATTTACAATTTCTATCATTTTAAATTTTTGAAAAACTTCAAGTGCCAAACGTATTGTACATAGAGGTTTTTGAAATTCATTAGATAGCATCTCGTCTGTATATGCGACATCTTCAGTGATTGTTATTAATCCATTTTCGTTGATTTGACCTGCCAAACACAATAATTTAATCCATATAATTAAGATTGCATCTGAATCTGGTAATTTTTCAAGTTGTTTTATTTTTCTATTATCAAAAATATCTGTTACTATTTTAATCCATTTTACTTCTGCCATATTTTTTTCCTTTCTTTTGTTAAAATTTAACTTTTTCTAATTTAATTCGTTTTTGTTCTCCACTTGTTTTTGTATAGATTCTTGTGGTTTTTAAATCGTTATGACCAAGTAAATCAGCCAAGTCAAGAACATTGTCTGGATATGTAAGTAAAAACATTTGAGCAAATAAATGTCTAAAATTGTGAGGATGTACTTTATCTTTGTTAATCCTAGCAATACCAGCTACTTTTTTTAATTGTCTAAATATTGTTGATTTATTCGGCATTTTGTTTTTACATTTTTTTGATAAAAAAATATAACCTGATTTAATATTTTTTGATTTATAGTATTTTTTTAATTCTCTAGATAAGTCTTGTCTTACAACGATTTCTCTTTCTTTTCCTTTGTTGAACACTTTAATATTTTTTCGTGGTGTAGTTTCTATATTTTCAACTGTAAAATATTTTAATTCGTCAATTCGAGATCCAGTCATTGCTAGAATTTTAATTATGTAAAAAATTTGGTCATTTCCTATCCTTTTTGATATTCTTAAAAGTCTTTTGTAGTCGGCAACTGTTATACTAGATTCATTACTGCTTTGTTGTTGCATTTTATATTTTTTAGTTGTGAATGCTTGTAATCCTAGCCAATTTAGATATTTGTTAAGTATTACTATCCATAAATTAACTGAGTTAAGACTTGCAGATATTGTTGATAAATATTGCTTATATTTTATTGTTGTATCTTTATTTATTTCTTCATTATCGGACAGCCAGTTTATAAATTTATTAATACAAGTTTTATATTGAATTAAAGTATTTTGAGCTTTTTCTTGATAATATAATTCAGTAATGAATGAATTTAAATTATTTTCTAAGTCTTTTTTTTTCATTTGTCCACCACCTTGATTTTTATTATTTTTTATGATATAATAGATTAAAAGTATTTTATTATTGCTTTTAAGTACTATCTAGCGGTTTGGTTTCTTGCATTTAGTACTTTTTTTATTGATTCAAACAGTTTTTCGTCATGTTTTTTTACTAAATCTTCTATAATTTTAATACATATACTTAAATGCAATGCTCTTTGCTCGTTTTCTTCTTTTTCTTGCTGTAATAATTTGTTATCTTGTATTAATTCTTCTGCTACTTCGTTTTTGAATTTAATCGCGTCCTTAAATCCTGTAATTCTCTCTAAATAATAGTGTTCTCTATCTTGAAGTTCGCTTATTCTGTAATTTAAGCTTGTTATTTGTTCTTTTAGTGTTTCGTTTTGTTTTTTTAATTCATAATTTTTAAACATTTTGTATTCTCCTCTCACTTTTTATTAATTATTTCTCGATTTGTGGTATAATTCCGTTATTTTTTAATATTTCGTATAAAAATAATCTTCCTTTTTGTGTCCATTCTGTTGTCATGCTTGTATCTAATACTCCATTATTTCTATAAAATTCTGTTATTTTACTGTGTGTATATCCGCAGCATTGATATTTACTATATAAAAACCATTGATTTCCTTGTTTGAACTGAATTTTTAGGTTGTGCAATATTTTGTTTAATTTATTTGCTGACATTCCGTAATCTTTTGCGATTGCTGTTGTAGTAACTAAAGATTTACTCTTTAAAATTTTGTCTAAATAATCAACTTTTGGTTCTAATTCGCATATTATTTGATTTTTTTGTTTATTTTCTATTAATAAGTTTTGATTTTTTTGTTTTAAATTTTCTATTTTTTTAGATAAAACATTCATAGCTTTCAAAACCAATTCATCTTCGTCCATATCATTTTCTCCAGCGATATATCCTCCAGTTTTTCTAATTGAAGGTATTACTTCGTGAGTTATCCATTTTTTAAAAGCTTTTGCTTCTTTTTTTCTACTGGCTAAAATTAAATTGTACAATCCATATTCATTTACTATATTAACTTCACCCACTAAGCCTCCTAGATTGAATCTAGTCACCTCATCATCATCTAATCTTTTAATCGAATCTGTTGTATTTTTTATTTCTAGAATTTCGCAGACATCTTTTGCTACAAAATATGGTTCATTATTAACCATAACACTTCTTATTTTTCCAAATTCTTGATTTTCAAATATTTTTAAATTTTCCATTTTCTTTCCTCCTAAGTTTACTTTTTTTGTTTTTATTTATATAATTACCTCGAAAGCGAGGTGAATATTTTGCTTGATGAATTTTTTAGAAATATTTTAACTATAATTTCTATATTTATTTATTGTTGTTCAATTTTTGCATTAGTTCTTGTTTTGGATTTTGTTTATAAACATATTGGTAAATCATCTATTGATAAGAAAGATGATAAGAATAATAAAATTGAATAACCAATTTGCAAAAATTATTATTGTTGAATATATTTTTAAAGCTAAGAGAATTTCAGACTGAAACTCTGTTTTCTCTTTTTTAATTTTTTTAATTTTTTTCATTCTTCCTCCTAAGTTTTTTTAAATTTTGCAATTTCTTTTGCTGTGTTTAATGTAAGTGCGTATTCTGTTGTTGGTCTTCCACCTTTAGGTTTTTCACAATTTTGTGAAAAAGTAATAAAATCAATATTTTCAATAAATCCATATAAATCTTATAAAATTCCTTGAGCTCTTCTGATGTGAGCTAATCTTAATTCGTTTTTTTCTTGTGCTATTTGTGCTATAACTTGTCTTTTTTTTGCTAATTTTTTATTTTTTATTGCTTTTTTGTTTTTAAGTATTAAAGTTAAAAAGTTAAATACTACACATACAACATAAGCAAACATCAACATAATCACACTCACATAAAATGAGTTTATAAATGTTTCCATTGCTATTTTAATCATCTTTTTTTCCTCCTTTACATTTTTATTTTTTATTTATATAATTACCTCGAGGAGGTGAATCATATGGATACATTAGAATCTACAACTCAAATTATTGTTGCAATGATTGGTCAACATAGTGCTACATTTTGTGCAAATGAGAAAAATGCTAAAACTGTTGCTAGCGCATTTGAAATCATATACAACAAAGTTACTGAAATGAATTACAAACCAATTTAGTAATTACATTAATACTTTTACTATTTCGCACATAGTAAGAGTATTTTTATTTATATTATTAAGTGTTTCTTCATTATTACGATTTTCTAGTTTATTATTAATTGTATGTAATCTTAATAACTCTTGTTTTAATATTTCTATCGGTGTCATAATTACCACCTCCTTTCAATTTATAGCTTTCTTACTACCTATATATTTGTTCTAATATTGTATAGAATTTTTCTTTGTTGATTCTTACCCCAGCCGTTCCTATTTTTTGAATTACTTCTTTCATTGCTGGTTCTTTTAGAATTCTGTAAATTTGTTGAACTGTTGTACTTAACTCTTCAGCTATAATTTTTACTGTTACAAATTTTGTCCTGGTTGTACTACATTGATTTTTCATTTTGTTCCTCCTGTATACGTTTAGTGTCGTTGTCAAGTAAAAAAACTCTGTCATCTGTGATATTTAGTATTTTTTTTATTTGTATAATAATTTCAATGGTTGGAGTTCTTTTTCCTGTTTCATAATTTGCATATCTTGCCCTTCTAATCTGCAATAATCGAGACATCTGTTCTTGAGTATAACCTTTTTCTTTACGAATTTTGATAAGTTTACTTCTACGTTTTGTTGTCAATTATAATCCTCCTTTCAATTTTTTGATACTTATTGTATCTTTATAAGCATAATATCATTAGTCACTTATCGTGTCAATACTTTTTTAAAAATATTTTTTTAATCGATAAGAATTCTAGAAGCTGTAGCGAAAAAACTTTGATAAAAATTATTTAAGGTATAATTCGTGTACTTTATGTAAAATGTTGCATATCGTATCATTGTGATGTTATAATTATATAGGAGGTGTCTATTGTGGAATTCAAAGATAGATTAAAACAACTTAGAACTGAAAGTGATTTAACTCAACAAGAATTAGCTGACAAATTAGGATTTGGTTATTCGAGAACTGCCGTATCAGCTTGGGAAGTTGGAATAAATGAACCATCTAATTCTGATACAATAAAAATAGCAGATTTCTTTAAAGTTTCAACAGATTACATTTTAGGTAAAACTGACAAAAAAAATAATAATGAATTAGATTTTTTTGATAAATATAAAGAATATACTAAAGATCTAACAGATGAAGAAATAAAAATGGCATTAGAATTTTATAAAAATATAAAAGAAATGAAAAATAAATAATGGAGGTATAAATATGTTTTTTAAGAAAAAGAGAACGATAAAATTAAAAGGAATTACACTTACAAGAATTAATAAAAAAATATTAAATAAATTGTTTGTTGGACAAATAGTATATGTTAACGTTGATATAGATACAGATATATATTCTATAGAGACATACAACAATGAAAGAATAGGAAATGTATCTTCAAAAGACAAAGAATATGCAGAAAAATATAATTATGCGATTATTAGAAACATAACAGATACAAATATCGAATTATGCATTATTTGTGAGAATATATTTTGTATTAGATTAAAAATACAAATGCTTTTAAAATTAGATAATGGAACTGCGTTAGTAATAAAAAAAATAAATCAGAGCTATTATCTATTTGATGATAAAAATATAAATGTAGGAAAAATTATAGATCAAAGAATTAATGAAGAATTACTGTCAAATATCGCTGTTTCTCAATATGAAAATGAAAAATTATTAAATATAGTATATAAATAAGGAGGAATGAAAATAAAATGCCATTTAACTATACAAAGCGAAAAGATGGAAGGTTGATGAAGAGAATATCTGTTAATGGTAGAATAAAGACTATATATTCAAATAATGTAAATGACTTAGAAAAAAAATATATAGAATTGAAATATATGAAAAATATAGGTAATATTGTTGATGATAAAAATATGAGTGTTTGTGAATGGTCTGATAGGTGGTTGAAACTCTACAAGTCCGATAAAGAAAAAGCAACTATTAAAATGTATTCTGATGCAATTAGACTATATATAAAACCAAATATTGGAAATTATAAATTAAAAACATTAAAACAATCAGATATATTAGATATGTTAAATATATTAGATAGAAAAGGAATAACAAGGAAAAGAGATGTTGCATTACTTACTATTAAGCAAATATTAAATAAAGCTGTTGAAAATGATTATATTATTAAGAATGTATCATCTGGAATAAAAATTAAAAGGCATAAATCAGAAGAAAAAGAACCATTGACTAGTGATTGTATATCTGAAATAAAAAAGCTGTCTAAAACTAATTCTAATGCGTTTATGTTATTGTTTATGATATATACTGGAGTTAGAAGAGAAGAAGTTGTACCACTTCAATATAAAGACATAAATTTTGAAGAGAAATATATAAAAATAAACAAAGCAGTATATTTCGAAAAAAATCAACCTACTTTGAAAACCACTAAAAATTCTGAGCAAAGACAAATACCAATTTTCAATATACTTTTTGACACACTAAAAACCATGTTTGACACACATAAAAAAAGTGATTATATTTTTACTAATAGATTGGGATCAATGATGTCTGAAACTAGCATAAAGATAAAACTTAATAATGTCTTAAATTTATTGAATAAAGATTTAACAGAAGAAAGAAAGATAAAATTCACATTACATCAATTAAGGCATACGTATGTATGTATACTTCATAAAGCTGGAGTAGATATTAAACAAGCTCAAATTTGGACAGGACATAAAGATGTTAGAGTATTGCTAAACATATATACACATTTAGATTCGCAAGACAATCAGAAATCGATTGATAAAGTGAATCAATTTTTGAGCTAATTTTGACACACATTTTGACACACTACAATAGATAAAATTGATAAAAAAGTTAAAATAATTAATAATATTTAAAAAAAATAGAGCCGCTATATCTGTTGATATAACGGTTTTTGTTTGGTGGCTTCACCTGGAATCGAACCAGGGACACAGGGATTTTCAGTCAATTTATACAATTACTTATAAGTATTGAATTTAATGCTTTTATGGTTTGATTTATGATATTTGACACACTTTTTAGACACACTATTGACTATAAAATATTTGTTTTCTTCTATATTATATATATTATTATCTTCACATATTTTATCCAGTAATATTTTTAATTCTTTACTAATACATTTGTTTTTTTTTCTAAATCGTACATTTTTTATCATATCTACTCTCCTATAAAAATATTAGCTAGCTTGTTATTATTATACAATTTTGTAAAAAAATGTCAATAATAATCGTCAATAAAATAAATCGCTAACCGCTATATATATAGTAATTGAAGAATAATATATTATATAATATCTA